>Ga0316608_1000323_pt1 | contig 23776 bp, 28 predicted proteins | sample MIS2016152B_MG_FD_207673 | JGI IMG/M metagenome (GOLD analysis project Ga0316608, IMG submission 207673) | Microbial mat bacterial communities from Middle Island sinkhole, Lake Huron, Michigan, United States - MIS.2016.152B | ecosystem: Environmental > Aquatic > Freshwater > Lake > Sediment...
ATCAATATTTCCTAAACTATATTGTTTATATCCTATTCCTGCTGTATTAAATGTATTATCTGTTATAATACCTGAACTGTTTGTTAATTCATTTGTTATTGTAAATGTATAATAATCATTATAATCTGTAATAGGTGTTATATTATTGATAATTAAATTAGTTGTTGTAATTCCACCGATATTAAATAAAGTGTTATCACTTGTCCAACTTTGAAATGGATTGGTTACAATATCAAGCCATAATTGCCAATTAACTGTATCTAAACTTGGGTCAGTTGTTCCACTTATATTTATTTTACAAACATATATATTACCATTTGAACTTTTTACTACATCACATACTAAATATGATGTACCACTTACCCAAGCAATTGCATCTACTTTCCATCTACGAAATTTAACATTTCGCCAATCATAATGAGTTGCTAATTCTCTAACAGTATCTTGTCTATAAGCAATCTTACCAGTTCGTGTTGTACCTACAGTGTGTCTTTGTAAAACTGGTGACCAAATACCATCTTCACAAGAATTATCATCAAAATTATAATGGATTATATCATTAGGAAACAATTCAGATTGAACAACTGTATCAAATGTATTAAGTGATGTAGCAGTTAATATTAGTGGTTCAACAGTTCCTAACCAAATAGCTGTTGTATTTGGAATTAAATGTTTAGTTTGGTGGTCAGTAATTCTATATTTTTGACCAATAACTAAAAGATTAGTAGATTTTAAAGCTGCAAGATCTGAATATAATATATTAACATATAAATTAATATCTCCTGGTATTAATGTAACTATTTCATCTAAAGCAGTTTGAACATTTTCAGCAGTTAAACCAGATTCAGTTGGATCATATACAACATTAATAGCCAAAGCAGAATCACCAGTTAATTGATCTTCTAACCAAACAGCATTTCTACTAGAATCATCCATAAGGATATAGTATTTATCAGATTCAGTATTTAACCATTGGTCACCAACTTTAAATCCTATTAAAGAATCATCATTTACTGTTGGATTTGTATTTCTTATTTGTACACTCATTTTAGTTTATATTTTTATTAATTATATTTTTATTCAGTAGGCCATACAACTATTAAAACATCACTAGGATCCATATATCTTAATTTATATTCTAAATCACTATTAATAAATATTTCACAATCATATTCTTCATAAACATAATTTGCAGTATTAAAATTAAGACCATTTATTTTACTTTTAATTGTATTTTGTTGGAATACATCTTTAATTGTATTATATGCAAAATAATGTCCAATTTCATTAAATCTAAAATTAATACCTATATTATTATGATCGAAATAGTTACCTGTTATATTATTATAAAAGTTAAGATCTATATCATTATATTGGAATGAAGTACCTATTGTATTAGCAAAGAAATTGCCTCCAATAGTATTATGTGTAACAAACGAATTTATATTGTTATTATAAAAGTCATTTCCGATAGTATTATAACTAAAATTAGATTTTATATTATTAGTATTACATCCATTACCAATTATATTATGTTGAAAATTTAATCCAATATTATTATCAAAGAAAGTATCTCCGATTGTATTATTAAAACATCCATTAATATAATTAGCATAACAATATACACCAAATGTAGTATTATAGCCATCTAAAATTGTATTATAAAAACAATGATCACCAAATATAATATTATTATATGTTAATCCAATTGATTCTGATTTAGCTATATAATTATTATTACAATTAGCTCCAAAAGTTAATTTATCTACTGAACTTCTATCGAATACAACAGTTCTACTATCATAAAAAGTAGTATTGTTATATTCGTCAATTCTATATGTAATTTTACCGGGTCTTTCTAATATATTATCTTCACAAAGTATATTAGTTATATCATATTCAATATAATCTTTAGGATATTCAACTGAAACTACTTTATTATCAAAACTATAAGTTGAGATTGCAGTTAATATTAAAGATTCAGTTACAGATGCTTGTTTAAATACATTTGTAACAGGTTGAATATATTTAGTTCTATAATCACTAATTAAATATTTTTGTCCTTGGACTAATTCAGAATTTAACATTAAAGTTAATAATGATTGATGTGTTAATACAGTAAATGATTTTGTTAAATCTACTTTATTATCTACATATGATTTTGAAACCATTTCATTTGGATTTGTAAACGTTTTAGCATCGTTATAAGATACAATATCATTTACAACAGTTAATCCATTAATAAATGAAGTAGAATCAACTAAATCAGTAAATATTGCTCTAACTTTAGCAGGTGTAATATTTTTAGTAGTATTATCTGCTATGTTATCATTTATCTTAATTTTTAAATTTGCTTTTGTATATATGCTCATATTATATTATTTTATATTATTCAAATAAATTAATTATATTTGTTCTTAATTGGTTTAATGTTGAAATTGCATCTGGTGTTAAAGTTGCTGGAGCTGTATTTGTAAAAGATGTTAAAACTAAAGTATCTATAATATCAGTTAAAATAGTTTTTAATGTTAATATATCATTACCTATTTTAATTTTACCTTCTGTTGTAGTTATACTAATTCCAGTATTATCTAATAATATTTCAGTACCATTATTAATTCCTAATCTTATTTTATCTACATCTCTAATAATAAAAGCATCACCATTATCTCTATCTAATATTGAAAATGTTCCTTCTGATGTAGTTTTAACTGTATATTCTGTAACGTTTGAAGCAATTATACTCCTTTCGCCTTCATTATTTTTAATATTAAAACCAATTTTTGAAGTATTATCTGCATTAGCTGTTTCAATACGAATAAAATCAGAATTACTAATTAATGATACAAATGCATCTTCTTTTGATAAAAATGTAACTATAACATATGCACCAGATTTTGGTTTTGTATAACTACCACTCGAATCATCTGCATTTAATTTAACATCATATAATATAGTACCATCTTGTAATCTAATATTACATCTACTTTCAGGATAATCAACTGACATTTCAATAAAATTACCTATTTTAGAATATATTTCAATTTGCCTTGTTGTTAAATCTTGTAGTAAATCTTTAATATTCATATATAAAATGTGTTATTTACCTATTACACACCGATTAGTATATTAAATGCAAAAGTCAATTTTATTTTAATATTTGAACTATTTTTGTTTGTATTGCATTATATGCTGGTATATTTGAAATTGGTGAAATAACACCATTAGTATCTACAACAGTTAATCCTTTTATAATATTTATTAAATCATTTAAATATTTCTTTAAATTTTCATCTGTTGTTGTTATAGATTTTTCTATAAATAATTGATCTAATGCTTTTTTATATATTTTTACAACTTGCTTTTGAAATTCAGTACAAAAATCAAAATAAGCACTATATGGTACTGTATTAACTTGACCTTCAATGCCAATACTTAATGCTATTCTATCATCTTCTGTTAAATTATATCCATATAAAGCTAAAGTAGTTTCTAATTCAGTAATATATAAATTCTTAATAAAATTTTCATTACCCAAATTTAATTCTGTATATTCTAATATTGGTCTTAAATTTAAAAGTGTTGAATCATAATCATTATTTGATGATGGAAATATATTTCCACTTATTTCTTTACTTTTTATATAGTTTATAATATCTATACTTGCTAAATTTTCAAATATATCATCATAAAAAGTATTACCATTAAAATATTTTAATTTATTTTCATTAATCCAATTATAGTCAAAATAAAATTTACCTGATTCTGAACTTTCAGTATCAAGTGCCATTATATAATTTACATTTATAATAGTCTTATTAAATTCTTTTAACCCAGATTCTGTATTTATATAATTTTCAACATCTTTTAATGTGTTATAAGTTATTATAATATTTGCCTTTTTCTTTCTATAATCTTTAATCAACCAATCATAAGCAAGTCTTTTATTAGTTAATCCTTGATATTCTTCATATTTTAGATTGTTTGAATTTTTAACTATATTATCTATTGTTTTACTAATATCATCTATTGTAAATTCTAAAGTTCCAATACTATTATTATTTTTATCTATATCTATTGCTAATAGTCTATATGCAAAATCCATAAAATTTTCATTATAGATTGAAACAATGTCTGCATAAGATAATAATGAGTTATAATAATATAATCCAATATTTAATAAAACTAATTCTTTATTATATAATCTTTTTAATTCATTATATTTATCTTCACTTGATTCAACTTTTTTACCAATATAAATTTTTTGTGTATGACTATTAAATTCTATACCCTCTGGTATAATTTTTAAATCATCTATTGGTGTAGAAATCAATATATTACTAATATTTTCAACTACAAATTCTGTATTAGTTTCTGTTGTATCTTTTAATGTTACTATATCAGTTATCGTTTGTATTTTAAAACTATCACAATTATCAATAAATACACCATCAGTTAAATTAAAATTTATATTTTGTGCTTTCATATTAACATTAGACAAAGTTGAATATAAACTTACAAAAGCATTTTCTTTATCTAAAAATGAAACTATAACTAAACTATTTAAAGATGGTATTTTATATGTACCTGATTTACCAAACACTTCAATTCTAGGACCTAATCTCACATTAAGTATATAATTATTTTTATTTGGTGTATAAAAATTATAACCATTTGAATCTAAAGGTTCAACATCAATAGTTAATTGATATTCACTTATCGACCTAACTATACATAATTTACTATAATTTTCAGTAAATTGTTTAACACTATTATTTAATGCTGTTAATATACTCATATTAAGATATTTTTACGAAGTCACCTAATGTTACTGTTCTTTTTATTCCACTACCATTTGCATATTTAGTTTGAATAGTGTCTATATAAAATTCATATACAATTGATGATGACACATTTGAATTTTTAGTTAATTTAATAATATCACCAGTTCTAAAATATGGTTCACCAAATGTATCAAATGTACCTGATAATGAATTAAAATTAACTTGTTTTAATCTTTCTACTGCTCTATTAGTACATTCTATTATACTTAATCCTGGTATATTTAATTCTATTTTATTATCTTTTTCTTTAGCAATGTCATATTTAGGATTGGTTGCATTTTCACTTGTATTAATTACTACTCCATTTGGATTTTCTGAATCACTAAATACACTAATTACAGTATTATCACCTTGTTTTGATGTAACAACAACATAAGTATTATTATAATCATTTGTTACATTATTTAACTTAGGTGTTAATACAATATTTTTTAATTTATTATATGGAAACTGAAATTCAAAATTATTAGATGTATAATTATTTGAAACTGGATATTTTAATCCCATATAAAATATAGGTTTATTATTTTCTATACGGAAATAAGCATAAAATGAATAACTTTCTTTTATCATTTGTATAATTTCAGATACATTCATTAAATTAATACCTTTTATCTTTTGAAATGTAAAGTCTATTATTTCAATTTGATTATCTGGTAATTTTGTTGTACTAATACCAGAATCTCTAATTGCATTTACTATAAAACTCTTTAATGTATAATTCTTTTCGCTATAATTAACTCTTTTACTATATTTAAATAAATACATACTATCTTCACATTTTAATATGATATTAGTATCATTTTCTTTAATAGATTCAATATATCCAATAAATTTAATAGGTTCATTAGTAAAATTAGTTATATTATATCCATATTTAATTTCTACTCTTGAACCAACAAATAATCTATAATTATTAGTATCATAATTATATCCAAATTCTATAACTTTATTTGAATTTAATTCTATTATTGCATCTGGTTTTGGTAATATAATTTCACATAAATCAGTAAGATTATCTATTTTATTTTCAATACTGAATCCAACAACTTTATTAATAATAGTAGATGGTATTAATTCATATTCACCTTTTGTTATAGAGGTAGTTACAACCTTTTTACCATTTACAACTTTTGTAATAGGATCTACTTCTTCATAATATTTATTATAAACACTTATTTCGCAATTTAAACTAAATACCATAACTTTTTTAATTTATTTTAGGTTTGAATATACTATTTTGATCATCTATTAATACAGACGTTAAATTTATTTCTATTGCTGTTATATTTGTATATTCACTTGATTGATTTATTTTATGATCATTTAATACAACTGTTTTAACTTTAAACAAATCATTTAAATAAGGATTATTAATATTTAAATAAGTTTTAATAGATGATATTTTATTAAGGTCTTTTATACCATCAAAGTCATATTTCCAAACTGAATCGCCAGCTAATATTCCAACTATATTTATTTTATAACTACAATTATCAACAATTTCAAATATTGAACTATCTAATCCTTGTACTTTAGTTTCAATTATTTCTCTATTCCTATCTACTGTTATAATTGGATTTTCTATTATAAATCTATTAATATTATTATCTCTTAATACTACATATCTATCACCAATTGGAGTATTAAAATTTAAAAATCCACTTGTTGTAGTATTATCAATATAATTCTCAGGATGTAATATATCATCTTGTGCATCTTCTGTAATAAATCTTAATGCTCTTGAACCAGCTTCTCTACTAAAATTAAATAATTTATTAGCAGTTTCTTCGTTTTTACTTGTAAATCTTTCTACTCCGTTTGGCATAATTTATTTTTTTAATTTTATATTAGTTGCATCTGTTAAAGCTTTAATTAATGCTGTTTCAACTATATTACTTATTTCTGTTGATGATTCTGTTATATTTTGTGTAGTTATAACTATTCCACCAGAATCTATTACTTTATTTATAGATAATGTAACATTTGTTATACTTCTATCAGTTTTTAAATTAGTATCTGAACCAGTTAATCCTGCATCTTTTGTAATATTATTTATTTTATCTTCCTTATCTTTCTTATCTCTAATTTTAATTTCTTCTGCTGTTAATATAGGAGAATCTGCACCTTTTTTTGGTTTAGTCAATCCTGGTATATTAAGATTAGATAATATATCACCAGCAGATGTTCCTGGTTCATAAGCATTTCTATTTTTATTATCATTATTTACTTTTTTATCTGGTTCTGGAGAATCATATGTAATCATTTCAATAAATAAGTCATATATATCACTCATCCATTTAAATGCATCCATTATACCATTTTTTAAAGCTGTTACAAAATCTCCAACACTTGAAATTATTTTTTTAACCACTTCAAAATGTGTAACCCATTTAACCCAGGTAACATATAATGTAACTAAAACATCTATTATACTAGTAAATATTTTTAATGTTATCCATATTGGAGCTGTTAATATTTTACCTAAAACAATTAAAGTATTAAATACACCAGCAATAAACGAAACTTTATCACCAACTGCTCCAAATATACTAAATAATTTACCAACTGAATTTAAAATACTAAATATTGGTTCTAAAGTAAACATAAGTTGTTCTTTCCAAATACTAAAATTAGCACCAATTGCTAATACCCAATCTTTAATTTCTATAAATACAGGGACAGCATTTGTTTTAATCCAATTAAAAGCAATAGTAGCATTAGCAATTATAGCATTAAAATCTATATTTTTCATTAAATAATCCATTGAATCTGATAAAATAGAAACAACACCTTTAAAAGCAGGCATTAATTTCATACCTATTTGTCCAAAAATAGATTCTAATTTAGATGAAAATGTACTCCATAATCCTGCTAATGATTTTGATTGTGATTCCATTGCTTTATAAAACATTCCACCTTCAGATGTTACTTTTTGAAATGCTTTAGTTACTTCATTAGCTGAAATACCACCTTTTTCCATACGTTTGGTTAATTTCAACATAGATTCACCAGTTGTTTCTGATATTACTTTTAATGGATTAAACCCAGTTTCAACCATTTGTAAAACCTCTTGCCCCATTAATCTACCTTTAGCCATTGTTTGCCCATATGCAAGATTTAATCTGTCAAATTTATCTTTATTACCAAGTGAAACATCTCCCAACATTCTTTGTGTTGGTATAATGCTTTCTAATGTTATACCATATGCAAGTAATGTTTTAGCACTATTATTAAGATCAGAGGTTGTTAATGGGGTTTGTGCTTCTAATTTTTTAATATCAGCCATCAAAGTTTTAGCTTTTTCAGCGGATTGAAGCATTGTTGTAAAAGCAATTTGATTTTGTTCTAAATCAGCAGTTGTAGATATAATATTTTTACCTAATATTGCAATTCCTGCTCCAGCTACTGCAATACCACCTAATGCTAATCCACCAATCATTCCACCAGCTCCACCTAATCCACCAGCAATAGTTGAACCTGCTCCACCAGATTTACCAGTAGCTCCAGTACTTCCAACTCCACTTAATTTAGATTTTGATTTAGATGCTTTATTATTAATAGAACTTAATTTATTATCTACTTTATTAAGACTGTTTAATAATCCATCAAATTTAACATTGGATATTTTAAGCATATCCTTACCTAATTTTAATACAACATTATCTAACTTTTGAGTAAGTTTAATAATATTATTAAGTTTAGATGATATAAGGTCATTTAATGTAGCAGTTACTTGTATATTATTCATTTTTATTTAATATATTATTTATGAATGTTTTTCTATCTTGCACTGGATTTGAATATTTAGTTTCTGATTTATCACCAGGGTTTTCTTGTTCTAAAATCCACTGTAATTGACTATACAAGTCTGCCCAAGAATCATCTGTTAAATTATTTAATTCTTCAGTCGATATATGAAAATATCTTCTGAGTGCAGCATATGATTTACGTATTATATCAGAGTCTTTATTTGCTGATATTTTATATAAATCTAATTTTTTTTTAAAGTGGCACTTCTTACAGATACTACTTTTTCTAATAATGGCATTAATGATAATATATAATCATCATTTGTTTTAATATCTTCATCACCTTCTACCCAGCAAGTGTTTAATAATAAACCAATTGCACTTACTGAATCCTTTTCCATTGTATTAAATAAAGATGATAATTCAGCAATTCTAGGTTTTCTAATAATACAACTTTTATTATCAATTATAACTTTATATTTATTATCTTCTAATACAAATTCAACTGGATAATTTTCTAATATTTGGTCAACTGTTGAAATTACAGATAGAAATAAATCACTATCTTCTTTAATTTCTTCATCACCACCTAACCAGCAATCTGTTAATAATAAATATAATGCTGATATTTTATCTACTTGCATTAAACTTACAACCTTAGACAATATATTTTTTGTTGGTTTTCTTAAAAAGCAAATATATTCTGATTCAATTTCTATTGTGAAATATTTAATAGATTGTTCATCTAATTTATCAGTTAATATTTTATATTTTTGTTCTTCTTTTTTCATTTTGATTGGTTTTTTATTTATCTATTGAATGCTGTAAAGTTTTTTAAACTTATTTTATTTCTTCTATTTTGATCTATAATTGAAATTGGTTTCCATACAATATGTGTTGCAATTAATGAAAATGTAGTTTCTATATTCATATCACCTTGATTAACACTGAATCCATTATTAGTAAATTGACAATTTTTAACTACAAAAGTTTTAGGTAGTTTATTAGTTACTAATCTTGCTAATTCTTGATCTGCTAAACCTTGATAACTAAATATACTAATAGGATTTACACTAAATACATCTGTAAGCATCATAGTAATAATTATATCAAATGGTGGTAAATTAGACAATATACCATTAATTGCAACATTTTGTAATGCAAATATTTCATCAGCATTTAAAGTAATTGAAACATTTGATTCTATATGTCCATATCCTCTGTGTGTTACATAAGGACCTGTACCATATAAATTATCAGTAGTCATTTTATCTTCTAAACTAATATTACTAATTCCTATGATAGGAACTCCTTGAATAAATAATTCAATAGTTCCCCAATCATAAGCTTTTCCATTTAATATAATACCTCTATCGTGTACCATTTATATGTTTTATTTTGTAATTATGCTATTAACGAGTTAAGGTATTTGATGGTCTTGATGGTCTTGGTAATACTTCAGTTCCATAAATTATTCTAGTTGGATTCAAATTTAATTCAATTTCTAATCCCATATCATTTTGAGTTGCTTCAAAATAAGTAGAATCAATTGAACATCCTTGAATAACATCTGTAACAACAGCTGTTGTAGAATTTCCTGGTTTGTAAACTACATTAATATCAAAAGCATCTAAGTTTTGAACTTTATTATTTACTGCTAAATTTATTAATTTTCGCATTTGAAATAAAGAAATAGTCATATTTGCTTTTACATCTACATTTCCTTGACCTTTAGAAACTGGATAACTACCTGCACCATAATTCTTTTTACTTTCTCTTGTTTCACCATAATTTAATTTTGATATTTCTACAATAAAAGTATTTCCTAAAGATCCAGGAGCATTATCACCCCATTGAAACTCAATTGAACTCCAGTCGTAGCATATACCATTAATTTGTGGATTGTTATTATCTAAAATCATAATTGTTTTATTTTTTTAATGTGTTAAAATATATGTACTATTTGAAGATGGATATATTTGAACAAAATTAGTATATTCAAAATCATATACTGAATGTCCTAAAACTAAATCATCTGATTCAACAGTAATTGTAGCTATTCCAAATCCTTGTTCCCAAGTTTGTGTTTCTTCTCTTGTTACAAGTAAACTAATTATAGATGTTGAAGTTGTTAATTTACCCCAACCTGCTAATGTTATTAAACTGTATTTTGCAAAAATAGTACCTTTGTTTGATAATGTTACTAAAATATTAGTAACTGCTGGAACACTTACATCAATTGGTAATCCAGTTTCATCACTGATAACTGGAATTTCCATTGACAAAGATTCACCTTTTCTAATTATATATTTTGGATTATTCATATTATAAATTATTCTTTTTATTTAATGTTTTAATCATACTTTGTTTAATTTTTTCATTATGTTCAATTGAATGTTTTTTTCCTAATTTAGCATTACTAATATTCTTTTTTGTTTCATCTGAACATTTTTTTCCTTTTTTATTTGTATTACCTTTTAAACTTTCGCTTATTTGTTTTTTTGTATAATCACTTAAAAAAGTTTTATCATCCAAACTATATTTTAAATTATATCCTATAGGAACTAATGTATTTAATTCTATGATATATTTAGCTTCATTACGTTTTAATTCTATATTATCTACATTATCTTCTAATAAAATCCATTTAAACATATCTATACCATATTTTCTAAGTGCTTTATGAAATAAATCTTTACATTTATTACTTTTATGTTCGTGCTCATATCTTCTTATTTCTAATGATTTAGATGTTTCGCCTATATATTTTTTATTATTAATAATATTTATTACTAAATAAATTTGTCCCATTTTATATATTTAATTTATAATGATACAACATAGCCAATAGTCACTTCAATTTGTCTAGCTGTTCCATAAGGAATAACTCGTATAACTATTTGTAATTTACTGGTTACTAATATATTTTGATTTGAATCAATTTCAACAACACCTGCTGATAATTCACCCGCTCCAATCATTTTATCAATATAATTATTAGTTATACTTTTAAAGAATTCGATTGTTGAACTTGCAATTTGACCAGTTGAAGATATTTTAATTGGACTATTAAGATAAGGTAACAATTTAGTTCTTACACCTCTTATTGCTTTATCGATAGTTCTAACTTCAGTTATATAAGCGTAATCAGAAATAGTTTTATCTGCTGTATGATTATCATTAAGATAAGTTCCTGATATTCCAACGTGTTTTTTCAAGAATAAATATCCTAAAGCATTAATTTGATTTAATACAGATGTACTTAAACTTGAAACTAATGTACCATTTCCAAATGCTGGAACTTCTAATTCTCCACCAGATGCTATATTGAATTTTAAAATCCAAGCAATAGATTCTTGAACCATTGCATTAGATAACAAACCTAATGTTGCACCAACTGCTGGAATACTTGTTCCTTCAGATGTATATAAAGTTGACCCAACTCCTGCACCATCTTGAGCAATTACAACAGATACATTTGGTGATACTGTTGATAAAGTTTTTAAAGATGCTAAAGTAGTTAAATCAGATGTTGCTTTAATATTTGAACCATAAATAAAAGATGCTGGCATATGTTCAGTTGTACACAAAGTTGCTATTGCTTGAACTTTTTCAACATCACCAGATGCATAAATATTTTTAGTATTATAAACACCAAATTGTCTAATTTCACCCTGTGCAAATATTTGCATTAGATATGCTTCATTAAAAGTTAAAGCAACAGGAGTAGATTCTTTTACTGTATCATTAAATAGACCAACATATAAATCAGCATTACCAGTAATTCTGAAATATTCTGAAACTTGATACCAATATTCTTTTGTAAGTGCATTTGTAGATGTTATTCCTATCTTTTCAAAATCTGATAAACGGTTAAATTTTATAATACGATTAGTAGCAGTAAAAGTTGTTACACCATTAGTTGTAAAAGTAGTATTATCTTTAAATTTTGCATCATAAAATGCTATACCAGAAATATAATCTTGTTCAGGACTTGTTCTACCTAATCCACCTTCGGATTTTATAAAAATTACGTCGTTCATTATATTTTATATTTTTTAAATTATTTGTAAAAAAGTGTGGGAGATTTTAACCTCCCCACACATCAACCAATCAAAAAAGAATGGTTATTTTATTCTAAGCTGCTGTTTCAATAATAGTTACAACGCCATATTCATCAGAACGAGATTTACTTGCACCTGATAAAATTTCTGCTGACATAACTGTACCATAATAAATAGGATCTTCATTAGAATATCTAAATGTGAATCCGCCATTTCCAGAATCACCTGTTGCTTTTCTAACGAAATCTGGATGCCAACAAATTGCACCTAAATTAGTTGTAGCTGCATAAGCAACTGAAGGATCTTGTTTTACAGGAGTAGCTGCATTGTTATATTTTGCAACAGTTGATCTCATATAAACATCAAATCCACAAAGTCTACCAATAAAACCATTAACTACTACACCATTTAAAATTGGTAATGATCCACCAGATAAATCTGTTTTAATCAAGTTTTGAATATCTTCATAAAGATAAGCATCAACTAACATTTTACGTCCTTCCATTGGAATATTTTGAACGTTTAAAATAGAAGCTGCTCTCAATACATCTGTATAAGCGATTGCTTTTCTATTACCAGTTTGTGTTGGATGTGAAGCAAGTCGAGTTGTACCAGTTGTACGTACTTGAGAAGTTGCAACTGTATTAGCCCATTCATAAGCTACCCAATTGTAAACACCGTCAGTAAGTTGGCCTCTCATTCCTACTAAGATAGAATCCATTTTACCATAAGATAATTGCAATGCTTCTGCATTTCTTAAAGAGATAGGATCACTTGTATAAGAATGCAATACATAACTTAACATTGTATCAGTTCTGCTTGAAATAGTTGCTGGGAATATTGATCTATCTCGAACCATAGCAGGAAGTGAACCAGCTTGAGGTAAGTGTAATGCACCATTTTCAATAAAAGCTGAATCATTAACTGAGAAAGCGAAAGCGTTGTTATCTTGAAATAATTGATTTTCAATTCTACTAATCCATATTTCAGGAGTTATATTTGTACTAATTGCCATTTTATTTTATTTTTTTTAATTATTATTTTTAAATTCTGTTATTTACCTATTACACACTAATAAATATGTAAAATGCTAATTAACAATTAACCTTTATATTCTGTATTAAATTTTGCTTTAAATAATTGATCAAATAATGGTTTATTATTTAATTTTATAGTTTCTAATTCTTTTGATGCATTTTTAGCATACCAATCATAATCTTTTTTAACTTCTGTATTATCAACATCTTTAGAAAAATCAGAAAGTTTAATTGATGGAACTTTAACTATTTCAATTGATTCAAAAATTTGTTCTAAAGTTTCTAAATTATTATCAGCTAATTTTAAATATAATTCTTTAGATGATTCTTTTATTTTACCAGATTTAATTGCTTCTGATATACACAATTCAATTTTATTAACTTTATTTTGATTTAATTGAAGTTCTAATGATTTTACCCGTTCAGTCAATGTCAAATATTCTGGGAAATCTGTTATAACTTTTTTACTTTCTTTCATTAAATCTCCAACAGTAAGTATAATTTTAGTAAATTCATTATCATTTTCAGATAATTCAATATTTAATACTTTTACAAGTCTTTCAGATAATGTTAAAGCATCTGTAAGTTCAACTTTTTTACCTTTTTTATTCGGTTCAATAATTGGTTCAGTAACCTCTAATACTGGTTCAACAATTGGTTCGGTAACCTCTAATACTGGTTCAACTACTACATTTTCCATAATTTCTTTCATTATTTTAGATTCTGGGTGATTTGTAAATACACCTAATTTTATTTGATTTTTAATTTCTTCTATATCAGTTAATCCATTATAAGATAATGATATTGATATTTGATTATTAACTTTTTTAGCTTTTTTATTAGCTGGTAATGCTGTTATAGATACTTCTTTCAATAAACATTTAGTAACAATCATTTCTTCAGTTGCTTCATCTATTGTAGCTTCTAATATTTGAGCACCAATTGAAGTTCCTAATACATAACCTTTATTAATTTTATTCATTAAAGTTAATACTTCATCATCATCAGTATCAAATTCAGCTTCACCTGTTAATATTTCTTTACCATTTGAATCAAATTCATATTGTAGATTAATCCATTTACCCAATACTTCATCAACTTCGTGATTACCAAGCATTAATGGGTTTTCATTAAATTCGCTTAAATCTATACCTTTTGTTAAAACTGTATAACCGTAAGCATTTTTGTCTTCTGTGTTTAAGATAAATTTATCCATTTTTATTATTATTTTTATATTATTTCTATTGTTGTTTCTATGTCTGTTAAATTTGTTGTTGTATATACTGGATAAGCAGATGCATCAGCAAATTTACATATAAAAGATGTTTTTGTTATTTTAACTGAATTATATCCTTTAATTAATTCTATACCATTTCTATGTAAAGTTCCAATTTCAAATTGAGTAGATTTAATATCATCTGGAATATCATTATTACATTTATTTTCAATATATTTAAAAACTCTATCTAATAAAAGTAAATGTTCTAAAGATTTATTATATTGACTATCATTAGCTCTTATTCCAGTCATAAATTCAGTTGCTAAATATAAATTAATTCTAATATCTAACTTTTGTAATTTTTGTGTATGTTGATAAATATCTAATGGTTCAATTTCTATTAATATAGATGGATATGGAATTGGATCACTTTCATCTAAATTATCATATTGATTGTTATATAAGTCAATATGTTTAATGTCAGGCATTTCTGAATTTATTAAATAGACTAAAAATTGGTATATATATGAAAACATATTATTTAATTATTTTATTTATTAATACTATTACAATATCTATTATTTTATTATTATCATCTATCATAAATTTACGAACTGGTAATTTATCAGTTCCATATTGATGATATTGTCCATATTTTACATTATTATATAAAGTTGATGAATTATTTGTATAAGATGACTTAATTCCTTTTTTCATATCACCAGTATCTATTAAAGTTGCTTTTGAACCATCTACTTTTGGTGCCCAATTATTATTGATAAAAGTATTATTAGATTCTTTAACCAATTCTTTAGATAAATCTCTTGGTAATTTATTTAATTGTCTAATCATCCTATTTAAATTATTTTGAAATTTCTTTGATTGTATTTTCATAAACTTCTTTTAAATTATTTAAATATTCTGCTGGTATTGTTTCCTCATTTATATAACAAAGGTTAATATTTTGTTTTATATCATTATATAATTGTTGTTTTTGTTCATCTGTTATAGATGTTATATTTTTATATAACAAAGTTGCTATTAATAATCTTCGTATAAATTGTTTAGATCCAAAATCAATTTGTTTTGTATATGTTTGTTTATATAATCTATATAATCCTTGTACACCAGTTAATCCTATATACTGACCAGTTTTATCTATTTTACCAGCTTTTGTTTTAATTATTCCATTAATATTATATACAGGCTTACCTATTACTATTTGTTTAAATAAATTAAACTCTGGATTTACTATATTAATTTTTGAATTATTAAATATGTTTTGCAAAGATATAGATATTTTATTTGTTATCTTTTTACGTTTTATTAATTCATTTAATAATAATGCTGCATAAATATTTCCATTACCTTTAGATTTACCTGCTATATCAACCGAACTGGGGTCTAAATAATCATATTTAATATTGATATAGTTTAATCTTGATAATAAAAATTGTCTATAATCTTGGTCAGATGTTATGATTATATTTGAATATCCTATTTTATTAGATTCTTTACAAATATAATATATCATATCATCTGCTTCTAAAAATGGTACTGTTATAACTTTAACTGATTTATATTTTTCTTGTATTTTAATTATAAATTCATCAAATTGTTTATATACTAACTTCCAATCTATAGATTTATCTTTTAATCTGTTATCTTTATATTTTGAATAGATATTATATCTGAAATTATTATTTTTATCATCATATGCAATTATAAAATTAGCATCTGTAAATTTATTATATAATTTGTCAAATTCAGTCATCATATATATTAATAGATTATCTATGTTAGCACCTCTACTTGTCAAATAGTAAAGATTCTTGTACATAAAAAAGTAACCATCTATTAAAATATTTAATTTCATATTATTCTGTTAAATCTAATGTTATGTCTGAAAATGTAACTCCATATCTAGTAGTAAGATAATCTTTATCTAATGGATACATAGTATTAAGTTTTTCATCTATTAATATTTGTGCTTCTTTAGATAGTTTATCAGTTCTATCAAAATTAAAACAAATATTATTAGGTAATATATTTAATTTTTGAAGTTTTGGTATTACTACATCATTTATTATAAATTCTATATTTCTAAGATCAGCTGATATTTCAATTTCTGATTGTTCTGAGTGTACTTCTGATTGACTTCTACTTGATCCATTTGTATTTAACATTGTAACACCTAAAAATAATTTAGATATTTCATTATCAATCATCTGGATTAATTTATCATACACATTAAATGCATCAGCTTTTTTATTTTCTATAAATTCAATAGATTCTTTTGAATCAATTACACCATAAGCAGATTTACCCAAATCTCTAACAAAGTTAAATAGTCGTTGTCTATCTTCTGGAACATTAGATTCAGTCTTAGCTATTCTAATTGGCATTCCAAATATTTCTGCATATTCAGACCAAGCTGCCATTGCACTTCGTTTCCATAAAATTAATGGTGCTGCATTTGATAATATTCCTAAATCTTTTCTATCATAAAATAATTCAATTAACCAATCTGATAATTCAGAATTATCTAAATAAGATATAGTTGAAAATTGATTATTAACATCTTTCATATATTCAGCAGTTTCAGGAATTACATTTACTCTTGGAATCAAACTTACTGCTGTTATATTATTATTAAATACAGATTCTATTTGAAGTAATGAATGTCCATAAAACATACTATCTACTAAAGTTTCAATTATTTTATAAAAGTATTTTTTATTAATAATTTTAGAAAGTGTAGTATTAATTTCTTGATTTTCATCATAAATATAAAATGTATATTCTAATATCTTTTTACGTTTTAAATCCATTACAGATTTAAGATGACCATCTAATATAATTTCATTATACACTCTATATAATTGTCTTCTATCTGGTTTAGTACCTTCAACTTGTTCTGCTTGTTTTAAAGCATTTCTAAAAGATTGAATAGATTCTCTGATACGATAATTATTTTTTTCTACTATTTCAGAGGTTATCTTTTTATTAGGTTGTTTACCAAAATATTTATCTATAATATTCATATAATTTTATTTTTTTAATATGTTAAATCATTATTTAACTTTGGTGAATATCCAAATAAAGATTCTGAACTTCTACTAAATGGTATTTCATTTTGTGGAATTGGTGGAGTTATTTTACCAGATGCTACTTGCATTAAATATCCAATTGCATCTTTATATAATTGTTCTCTAATTATAGGTATTGATGTTGGTGTAAGTCTATTATGTAAATAATAAAGTATAATATTAATTACAATATTTTTAATAAAAGGATTTCTATCTGTTCCTGTTTTACTAAATAATTCAGTTGTATTATATTTATGACCAATCAATGCATCTATTTCAGATTTAGCTAATTCTTCTAATTCATCTAATAATAAATTATTATCTTGTGTTAAATCATTTAATAAATTAGATTTAATTAATACTTCTATTTCAGATTTTAATATAAATTTCATATATATAGTTTTTTTAATAATGATTATATTGCAAAGATTCTCTACTTCCAGTCATTGGTTCAAATCTTGATTTTCTAATTGATAAATTTAATTTAACATATGCTGATTGAAGTGCATCAGGACCATCATCGTGTTTATTTGTTGGAAATGTTATAATTTGATTATAAAATTCTTTATAGTCTAAACTATACATAATTAGATTATTAATAAATATTTTACCATTTTCAAATATTACTGACATAGATTCAATTCTAGCAATTTTATTTTCTTTTTTATCTTTATCTTGTCTAATTGGTAGTGCAAATCCTTTTTCTATTGCTATTTTATCAAATTCAAGTTGATGTATATCTTGATTAAAATTTGCTTCAATATACATATTATATGCTGAGTTTAATAATTTATCATTTAATTCATAAAGATATTCAATAACATCTCTCATAGTACATTGTTTTAAAAATATATCTATTATATGATATTCATTATTTATATATCCTAATGTTATAGCAGATTTATAATCAGCTCCTTTTTTATAAGATGGATCAATATATGTTACAATATATTCATAATCTTTATAATTATTAATTGGTTTAAAATTTAACCATTCTTCTTTAAATACTGAACCAATAATAACTGGAGTATTCATATATTCTCTTAACCAATTAACTTCACCTATTTTAGATTTAATATTTAATAAGTCATTAGTTGAATATCTTTCTTCCCAATTAGATTCACCATTTTCATTTATAGCATTTACTTTTATATGTTTTATTCCTTCTACTTTTGAATACAAGTCTAAAATTGAAATTGGTGCAAATCTATTACCAACAAATAAAAGTTTATATTTTGTTAATTCCATTGACGAAACAACAGATTGCATTAACCAATCAAATTGATATTTTATAATTTCTTTATTTCTACAGTCTTTATCTGTATCTATATCATCAATTACAACATAATCAGGTCTATATGATTTATATCTTAAACCTCTGACTGATTGACCTTTTCCTGTTGCAGTAAATTTACATTCAAAATTATTTACAGTAAATTCACCCTTTGACCAGCTCCCATCACTTTTAAATATTCCAAAATCATCTATTAACTTTTGATTAGTTTCTAATTCAGCCTGTATATTGATTAACATTTTAATAGCAGATTTTTCTGTTGATGAAACTAATAATACTAAATGTATTTCTTTTCTAAGCATAAACCATATTGGTAAGAATAAACTAAACACAACGGTTTTCCCTGCCCCTCTGAAAAACTCAGCTAATATTTCAATCTTTTTACTTTTTAACTCTTCAACTAATTCTAAATGATGTTTAGCTAATGGTATTAAATTACCATCTTCATTTGTTATAAAATGTGTAAAATATGTATTAACAAAATATTGAAAATCAGATAAAGATTTATTAATTCTATCTTTAGAATTTTCATCTAATAAAATATTATTATTTATCTTAGAATGTTTTAATAACATACTTTGATAATAATTTTCTCTATCTAATGTATAATATTTATCTTTTTTAACCATTAATTACTGTTTTTTCAATACTTTTTAAAATATCTAATACTTTTTTATAACTTTCGGGTTCTATATCAGATTCTAATAGTCTTTCTATTATATTATCTATTATTGATTTTTTAATTTCTGAAATATTACTGTTAAAATTTATATACATATTGTCAAGTACATATTTAATAGCTAAATAATATCCATCTTTTACTTTTGTTAATAGTTGTTGTTTAGATTCTGATATTAATTCTTGTGTAAATTCAGATTCTATATCTTTTGATCTTTCATTATATAATTCATTAAAAGCTTTATCTTCAGATATCCACCTTTTAAATGTACTGTAAGAAATTTTATTATCCTTACATAATTGCATAATAGTAGTATTTCTATCTATTGATGCAATTATATTTTTTAATATATTTTCCTTAATTGTAGAATTATTCATATTTTTTTTTAGCTTTATACCTATTACACACAGAATTAGATATAAAATGCTATTACGTTATTTTAAACAAAGGTTTTAATCGTTTTCGCATAGTCATCTGAGTTATATTATATTTTTTAGCTAATTCTTTTTGTGAATATTTATTATATATAAAATCATATCCTAATTGTTTATCATTTTCATTATTAAATACTTCATCTACTAATTCACTTATTAATTCATCATAATTTATATCATCTATTGGAAAATCTAAATCTATAAAACTATTACCATATCTATTTTCAGTTCTCATACAGTTTATAAATGTATTTTTAACAATAGTATATATTAGATTTATAATTTTATATGAAGTGTCTATTTTATTTAATATTAGATAAAATTTATATACAGATTCATTAGCAATTTCATCTCTTATATCTTCTTGTAATTTTGGTTTAATTTTACGTAATATTAAATTAAATTCAAATATAAGTATATCTCTTATATAGATTAAATATTGTTGTTTTGGCTCTATCTTATATAATTCTATATATTTTATTAATAATTCACATTTTTTTTTACTTTCCATTTTTTTTCTTTTTTATAGATAGATAATAACTTTTTAATATAACCATTAATAGTTTTATTTCTTCTTTTCTCATAATTAATTATAATTTATATATTTGCTTCTTTTTAAAGTAATATGATTTATAGTATCCTTTAAAGATTCAATTTCTTTATCTTTAAGTTGTATCACATTTTTTAAAAACTCTATTTCAGTTTGATAATAGATCCTTGTTGAAACCAATCCTTCAAAATCAATTGGACTATCATCTAATTCATCTGCATTGTTAAAAATTTCATCCATATTATTCATTGTTAAAAATATTTTATTTTGAAAAATAGAAGGAGATTTTAACCTCCTTCATTAAATATATATAATAAAAAAACAAACTTAAACTTTATAAGGTTTACAAAATATTGCTTGGGCTAATGTTAAAAACCAACAATCTTTTAATACCTTTTCACCATAATGATTAAATCCAGGTGTACTAGTTTTATTCATTAACTTTTTACCTCTACTAACATCAGATTTACTAAAAACTGTATTTAAATTCCAAATAGCTAATACCCCATCATTAAAATAATTTATATAATAGATATTACTTTTTTTATTATCTTTATTAGTTTCTTTTTGCTTTTTAATTAATGATTCTAATTTATCATTTTCTAATATCCAATCAGGATAATCTGTATGTTTATTATTTCTAGTTTTTAATTCTCCGAGTATAATTTCATCTTGACGTTCTATAAACAAGTCATTAATATCAAATTCACCTGTTAAATATTCTTTTGATTTAAATAGTTTAGTAAGAATCTTTTCTTCTAATATTTTATTTTGTTCTTTTGTCATATTATTTATTTTTTTTATTTAATTCTAATTGTATTCTGTCTGATACATCTTTTCTTCTAATATTAAAATATCTTCTTAATATACTTCCATATGCACCTATATTCTTTTTATCTTTTTTTACAAAGGCATCAATATATGATGTGATAAATATTTCCTTTTGTTCTTCAAAATTATCCATAGTTTATTTTATTTTATATATATTATATATTTATATGAATTATTTTTTTTATATTTTTAGTCTTTTGTAAATAGTTGGGTTTCAAATTGGTGCGAAATATAAAAAAATATGAGTTTTTAAAAATTACTTTTGGTGGATTATTTTTAACTTTTTTACAAACTTTTTTAAATTAAAATCGTTTAATTATAGTAACTTTTTATTTATTGATATAAACCTTGAAGTTTTTACTTTGGGGTTTACTTTTATAAAAAATGACGTGATTTGAGTGTAAAGAATATAGTACTTTATATAACTAATTGATAGTTAATAAATTATAAAGCTAAAAAGTTGTAAAAAGTTAAAAACGATTAAATATATAATATATATAAATAAAAATAACAAAATGACAGTCAATGATTTTATCAAAGCAAATCCACAATTTAAAAAATATAAATGTGGATATATTTTAAAAAGTAATAATGAAAAGATTTATTATAGAACAGTTAAAGATAATAAATTACATATAAATCTTAAATATTATATAATGGATGTTAATACAGATGAAGTAGTTAATAGTGGAGCTACTTATTATGAATACAATACAAATGAAATAATTATAGAAACCCCAATTATTAAAAAAGATTTAGATATAAATGTAAAAGAAGTTAAAACAAAAATTAAATTATTAAAGTCAAATGCAGATTTATTATATAAAAAAGATGGAGAATCAGTAACTCAAGAATGGTGTAATGCGTATTATGAATATGATACATTTCATAAAAAAATAGTAGGTTTATATAAAGAATCTAATAATAATATACCAAGTTGGTTAAAAAAATAAGCGAATATATTAAAAATATAGAATTATAAAATAAATAAATAAATAAATAAGATTATGAGAATATTAGAAAATATAAAAAGATTTTGGAATTTAGATGTAGTTGATATAAGTTGTATTGTACCTTATTATCAAGATAATTGTCTTTATAATAAAGAATATAAAATTGATATAAGATCTTGGTTCTATGAAAAATTAAAAGAAAGTAAATTTACAACATTAATAGATAAAATGGTACTTTATGATAATCATTATAATTGTTCTTTTAAACTTCCTTTATATGATTCTGAAGATATTGAATATATAAATAAAGTAATAGATAACTCTATATGTAAAATATTAAATTTAACTGATAAAAATAGAAAAAGAATAGAATCTATTCCTGTTGAGAATTATGATGTAAATATTTCAAATAAAAGCATCAAAGAATTAAAAGATCAATTTTTTCATAATTATATAGATATTATAGAATATTCAAATATTGATAATCTAGTTTCTAATATAAATGAATCATTTTGGATTGGATTTAAACCTATTATTATTAAAAAGTTTAAAAATACAAATATACTTATATATAAAATTGATTATGAATCATAAATAAATAAATAAATAAAATGGAAATATTAGAATTATTAAATGAGAGTGATACCTTTTCATATATTAGAAAAGAAGTTAGTAAGCACAAAGATTATCCTACATCTATGATATATCAAAAATGTGTATTTGTATGTGCAATTGAGCCAATTAATATCAAATATGATATACTGTTTGGATCTGATATTGAACTTGTTAGAACTAAAATAGCTAACCAAGTTATTGATAAATTAAAAGAATTAGATGTACATTTTATGCTTAGTAAAATGGAATTTGGACTAACTGGATTTCAATGTGAATACTTAAGAAAAATAAATAAATAATATGAAAATAATAATAATATAAATAAATAAATAAAAGTTGATAAAAAATAAATATTTTTTGAATATATAATATAAAGTAACAGGAGTAGCTACCTGTGAAAATTGAAATTGGTGGG
>Ga0316608_1000324_pt1 | contig 23751 bp, 22 predicted proteins | sample MIS2016152B_MG_FD_207673 | JGI IMG/M metagenome (GOLD analysis project Ga0316608, IMG submission 207673) | Microbial mat bacterial communities from Middle Island sinkhole, Lake Huron, Michigan, United States - MIS.2016.152B | ecosystem: Environmental > Aquatic > Freshwater > Lake > Sediment...
AGATGTCCAACAAAAAAAACGTGGAAATCTCAAAATTGGAATTCTGATGTAATTAAGGAATATTCATATATTTGAAATTTCAAAATTATTTAACAAACAATATATTTAAATAGAGCCAATTTTTTTATTTATTTTTTTATTATCTATACTTTTTTCTTTTAACCCTTCAAATATGTCTAAATATATTTTTTTTCGCCAAATCATCTCTTCATTTGTCATGTTTTCATCAATTGCTAAAAACAAATTGAAAGTATCACTTTTATAATTTACAAAATTATAAATAGCTTGCTTTTCAAAATCAGAATGATATTTTATTTCAGAAAAATGAATTAATGAATCTGTTTGATTTTGAGCAAACGTAGAAACTTCAAGTATTATTTGTAACAAAAACAGAAATAATATTTTTTTCATATATTTTATTTCAATTAAAAATGTTTTTTATATTATATCTAGTTTTTTAAGCAACAACTGCTTATTAAACTATTCATTTAATGTAATTAATAAAATTTAATATCTCAAATAATTTTAAATTTCATTTCTCTGTTATTTGCACTTTTCAAGTAATATTGCTTTGATTTTCAAGCCATAACATATCAATATCAGAACCAACTAATTTTAAATAATCAATTAAAAAAAAGTAATTTTCTCTTTTCAGAAAAATAATAAAATCAAGTTAATTCGTAATTTATTTATAAGTCTCAATTATAATTACTAGAATTCCTTTATGACTCTGTCGTTCAAAGGTTGAACCGGTCTATTGTTATTCTTAGGCATACACGAAACTATTTTCTCAATTTGAGCTTTTGAAGCTTCAACCGGAGTTTTTAGTACAAACCATTTTACACCTTCAGTACATGGAGGAGTTGTTAAAGAGCCAATTAAATGATAATAACCTTTATCGGCAGGTAAAAAACTATTTGCATCAAATTCAACATCATAAGTTTGAACTTCACATTCTTTTGCAGGGAGTTTATCCCAGAATTTTTTGAAAAATTGATTTTCAGCTCCTTCTTTTACCATAACACCAATAACTGCCAGATTTCCATCAGCATCAGCGTGTACTAAATGAACTTCCATCGGAAAATGTTCACCGTTAAAAGTATATTCACTTGGACAATGGAAATGAAATTGAAGTAAATGATATTCAACATTTTCAATAACAAAAACACCTGCATTGTAATTAACTTGCACACTGTGTCCGTTATTCAAAATATCAAGTTTTTTAACCGCCACATAATCAAGATACAAAGGTTTTAATGTTGCATCTTTAACTGATGTTGAAATATCAACCGGCGACTGCACCTTACCACTACAATCAGCATATTCTTCGCACAAAGTTGCCCATGCTTCAGGAGCAGCTTCACCTTCATAAGCCCAATGAACTTTATGAGTATTTTCTTCTTTTTTTTGCTCTGTATCAGTAGAATCTTTTTCTGAATTGTTACTACTTCCCGAATTGTTGCAACTAGTTAATATAAAAATAGATGCAGAAATAAAAGTTAAAATAAATAAAAATTTACTTGCAGTTTTCATAATTGTTGTATTTTTGGATTTAAATTTCTCAAAAATAATCATTCAATTTCAAATTACAAAAATGTTTTGATTTTGTTTTTAATTCAAAACATTTGAAATTAATTAAATTATAGATAATGAAAAAATTACTTGTAATGCGACATGCAAAATCTGATTGGTCTAACGACAATTTATCAGATTTTGACAGACCATTAAACGAAAGAGGAGAAAAATCTGCACCTTACATTGGCAAAGAGCTAAAAAAGATGGGTTTAACTCCTGAATTAATTTTATCTTCACCTGCAAATCGAGCAAAATCTACTGCAATTCTTTTTGCAAAAAATAATGGTTACGAAAAAGAAATCAAATATATAGACGATTTTTATTTCGGTAATTTACACGACATTTTCAAACATATCAAACTTATAGATGATAGTATTGAAAATCTGATGATTATCGGTCATAATCCAACTTGGGAAAATATAGTTAATAATCTTAATTGTAAACAGGAGTATTTCGAAATGTCAACTGCAAATCTTGTAATTCTTTCTGCTGATATTAAAAGTTGGTCTGAATTAAAAGATAAATGTTTTAATATTCAAGCAATTCTAAAGCCTAAATAAAAAACAATAATTCAATATAATTTGAAAATGTGAAAATTTGGGAATTTGTGGATTTGTGGATTTGTGGATTTGGAAATATATAATTTGCAGAAAATTCAAAAATTTAAATATTTTTGAATTTTATTGATTATCACTAATGTGAAAAAAAAGAAAGTATTTTATTTAACAAAAGAATTTGATTTATAATAATTTTAAAAAATAATTTAAATATCAATAATACAAATATTTATCATGATAAAATTTATCTTAATAGGCTTGTTTATATTCTTAATTTTTTCGTGTAATAATAACGATAACTCCGGCAAAATCATCACAAACAATGATTCTGCAAAAATTTCAGGACTTGATAACAATATTATTATCAAAATAAATCCAAATCAAGAATTGCTTTTAAATCGAAATATCAAAATATCAGTAATACCAAAAAAAACAGAAGAAATTGATTCAATACAAGTTTTGGTAAATGATAAAAAAATATCAACATTAACTTCTGGCGATTCTTTAGTAAACTGGAATTCAGCTAATGCTAAAACCGGTAATAACAAGGTTGTTGCAATTGGTTATTGGAAAGAAAAAAATATTCGAAATCAAATTACGGTAATTCTTCTTTCTGATATAGTCCCTGCTTTAAAATCTTACAAAATTATTAAGACATATCCTCATGATAAAAATGCTTATACTCAAGGGCTTTTTATCCATAAAGGAATTTTGTATGAAGCAACAGGACTAAAAGGTGAATCTTCATTACGAAAAACAAAAATTGTATCAGGTGATATAATACAAAGTTACGCAATTCCAAATGATGTTTTTGGCGAAGGTATTACTCTTTTCGACAATAAAATATTTCAATTAAGTTGGACAGAACAAATTGCATACATTTACGATATGGAAACTTTCGAAAAAACAGGAGAATTTGAATACTATACCGAAGGTTGGGGACTAACAAATGACGGAAAAAATCTTATAATGAGTGATGGTACAAATAAACTGTATTTTATTGAGACCCAATCTTTTTCAACAATTGACCAACTCGAAGTTTATGACGACAAAGGTCCTGTAAAACTACTAAACGAACTTGAATATATTGATGGAATTATTTATGCAAACATTTATACCACAAACCAAATAGTACTGATTGAAGCAAAATCCGGTAAGGTTTTGCAAAAAGTTGACTTAACCGGTTTACTTTCCGAAAAAGATAAAAATGCTGATACTGACGTTTTAAACGGTATTGCTTATGATTTTGACAATAAAAAATTATACGTTACCGGAAAAAAATGGTCTAAACTTTTTGAAATACAAATTATCGACAAGTAACAATATTTTAATCAACTTTCTGTTTTTAAGAATAAATAATTATATCTAAAAATGAAAAAAATGAAAAAATGTATTTTATTAGCTTTAATTTTCAGTATAACAAGTATATCGTTATATTCTCAAACCGATACCTTAACTCATGACCCTCAAGCTAAAGCAATTTTAGATAAGTTATCAAAAAAGACCGAAAGTTTTGAAGCAATAAGAATTTATTTTTCGTATTCGACTATAAATAAAGCAGATTCATCAAACAGTTCCTACGAAGGTTATTTATACACAAAAGGAAAAGATAAATATAAAATGATAATTCCTGGAAATGAGGTTTTTTCTGATGGAACAAAAGTTTGGAGTTACCTGAAAAAAGAAGCAGAAATGAACATAAGCTGGGCTGACCCAAACAATAAATCGATGCTTACGCCGTCGAGTTTATTAACAATTTATGAAGAAGGATTTAAATATAGTCTTAAAGGTGAAGCTGTTACAAGTATAAGTCAAAAAGTTGACGGAGTTTTAAAAGATGTTAAAAAAACTCTTTATATTATTGATTTATATCCCGAAAATCCAAATGAAACACCATATTCGATTATAAGAATTTGGATAGATAAGGATAATATGAAAATTACAAACATCAGATATTTTGGAAAAGATTTGTACGATTATATTGTTGATATTCTTGAATTTAAAACTGATGCTACAGTACCTGATATTTTATTTGAGTTTAACAAAGCAAACTATCCTGCTGATATTGAAATAATTGATGTAACAGAATAATATAAAAGTGTTATTTAATATTTTTTTTATTGTTAAGTATTTTATAAATTCGCTTTTTGACATAAAATAAATAAACCAATGAAAATATTGCAAAAATCTCAAGTAGGAACATTTGAATCAAGTGATATACTTATTCTAATTGAACCGGTTGAAGAAAATACAGGTCGAAAAATTGAAATTCAGTCGAGTGTAATGTTTCAGTATGGAGAAAATCTGAAAATGCTGATAAATTCAGAATTAGATAAATTTGAAATCAAAGACATACACATGATAATTAATGATAAAGGTGCTCTAGAACCTACAATTAAAGCCAGACTTGAAACTGCAATAAAAAGAAGTTTAAATTTGCAAAAAGGAACATTATAATTTTTTATAATATTGTTTTGTAAGTATTACCAAAATTTTAATAAACGTGAATTTCTAAAAAATTATACAATTTTATGAATAGAAAACGCCGAACAATGTTATATATACCCGGAAATAATCCGGCAATGATTCAGCAAGGCGGAGTATATGGTGCTGATAGCATTTTACTTGACCTTGAAGATGCAGTAGCTTTAAATCAGAAGGATTCTGCACGAATTCTGGTCAGAAATCTTTTTAAAACTACAAACTTTTATGGAGCTGAAGTTTGCGTTAGAATAAATCACCTGAGTACACCTTTTGGACTTGAAGATTTACAAGAGATTGTACCGTTGCAACCTAATGCTATAAGATACCCAAAAACAGAAACTGTAGAAGAACTTGCAAAGTTAATAGAAATTGTTGAAGATATTGAAAATAAGCATAATCTGCCTCATAACAAAATGACTATTCATGCTATGATTGAAACAGCTTTGGGAGTTCAGAATGTGTTTGATATCGCAAAGTTTTCCAAACGAGTTGATGCCTTAACAATTGGCGGACAAGACCTTACAGCTGACATGAATATCGCAAGTACAAAAGATGGCTCTGGAATTGACCTTGCTCGTAAAATGATAGTGATGGCTGCAAAAGCAAATGGAATTGATGCTATTGATACTGTGTTTGTTGACATAAATGACGAAGAAGGTTTAAAAGCAGAAACAGAATATGCAAAAAAAATTGGATTTTCGGGAAAAGCCGTAATAAATCCTCGACAAATAGATATTATTCACGAAGTTTACACACCAACTGAAGAAGAAATCAGAAAATCGTACCGAATTGTAAAGGAGTTTAATAAAAACAATGCCGAAGGAATTGGCGTTTTTGCAATTGATGGGAAAATGGTTGATGCTCCAGTAGTTGCACGTGCACAATATATTCTCAATTTAGCAAATGTTGAAGTAGAGTAGATTAATATCAATTATTATATAGAATCTAATTTTTTGATGAATACATCTGAATTGTGTTGAAAATAATACATTTGTCAGGTGTTTTCATCAAACTTTTTTCATTTTAATATTACAAAAATTCAAATTAAATCCGAAATTTTATCTAAAACTAAATTTGTTTTTTGCAGTAATTTTTCTTTTGAATGATGACCATCAGCAATTAAAATACAATCAATTCCAAGTTCTGATGCAACTTCAAAATCGTGTAAAGTATCGCCAATTAATACAACTTCATTTTTCTTTAAAGCAATTTTTTCGAGCAGTTTTTTTCCATTATCAATCTTACCTGAAGCAAGATGATTATCTAATCCCGAAATATTATCAAAAAAATGTTTTATTCCAAAATGTTCAACTTCATGCAAAAGTTTATTCTGTTCTCTAGCAGATAAAATTGACTGTCGAACTCCAATATCACGAAAGTGAGTAAGTACTTCAATAACATCATTCTGCAAAAATAATTCATTTTCTTTAGAATGATAAATATCAATAAATTCAACACCAACTAGATTAAAATCAAACTTCTGAAAATCAAAACCAGCTCTTTCGTAATAATCTTTAACAGGAAAGTCAAATATTTGTTTATATTTTTCTAAAGAAATTTCATTGATGTTATATTTTTTTAGAAGAATATTCATGCAATCGACACACAAAATTAAATCGTTAAGTAAAGTGCCATTATAATCCCAAATGATGTGTTTGTATTTCATTAGTTTTTTTAAAAATTAGTGTAAACAGATATTGGTCTGACGAAAGCTTCATTATATCCAAGAGCTTTAATTTTAATTAATTCTGTAGATGCAGCAGCTTCACTTGCAAATTCGCCAACAGTTACTCTTTTGAAATTATCTTTTCCATAAAAAATCTTCACATTTTGCAAATTATTGAATTTTTTTTCATTAACGCTTGAGCTAAAAGCTCCAACTTGTATTGTATAAGCAGCATTAGATGTAGTATTTAAATTATTATCTGTTGTTTGAGGATTTAATATTTCGGTTTTGTTTGCAGTATTTTTCTTCACCGAATTTTCAGATACATTAGCAACTTGATTTTCAACTTGAGTAACAGTTTGTTCGGAACCAGCAGAAATCGATATAATAATTTCTTTTTCAAGTGTTTCGTAATAAGAATTTATATTGATGTTGGATTCTTTCAATCCACTTTTCATTAATTGTCTTTTTATTTTTTCGGCAACTAAAATATCATTTAAGCAACAATTTATTTCGTAAAATAATGTTTTATCTGATATTTTTTTAAGATTTTCGACAATAAGCTGTCCTTTAAAATCCAAATCGTTGTTTATGATTGTGAGCGAATATAAATTGTTGATTCCTACATATTGCAACATCAATTCTTTTATATCATAAGTCTCATTTTGAGTATTTTCAACCTGAACTGTTCTAACAACCGGATAAAATCCTTCAACTGAAAATGATAAAAAGTAAGGATTATTTTTTGCAAGAGACGAGATAAATTCACCGTTACTGTCAATTGAAACGTTATCGTACAGAAGATTCAAATTATCATCATAAATATTGACAGTACCAACAACTTCCTGAGGAGATACTCTTCCTGATAAAGTAAAATAATTTACATCTTTAGTATCAAATTGAACTGAATATATATCTGATTTTCCTTTAGTTCCTGTTCTGTTTGTTGCAAAATATCCCTTATTTCCTGATGAAAGCATCGAAAAACTTAATTCATCTGCTTCAGAATTAACCGGATAACCAATATTAATAACATTACTCCATGTGCTGTCATTATTTAAAACAGTATAAACAATATCATATCCACCCATACTAATCTCTCTGTCAGAGCTAAAGAACAAAACACTATCTTTATAAAAAAAAGGGCAATCTTCATTATACTTGGAATTTACGCTAGGTCCCATGTTTTCTGGTTCGCTCCAAAAACCTTCACTGTCTTTAAAAACAATATATAAATCTTTGCCTCCTAAACCTTTACGTCGGTCACTCGAAAAAATTATTGCTCTGTTATTATAGGCATAACATGCGAAATATTCTGTTGATAAAGTACTTAGCTCGTCAGATATTGGAGATGGTGTTAAAACTTTATTATTATCGATATTACTTACATATAAATTATTTTGTAGATTTAAAATCAGAAACATACCATCATTTGTTAAAGCACTTGCAATTTTATCAGCATCATAAACCTCAAAATTCTTTTGCATAACCGGTGCTGACCAATTATTTGATTTTAATTCTGAAAAATATAATTCGTTATTAATAACATATTCTTCATCATCTGTATTACTATCATAATCAGATGAAAAGAATATTTTATTTTCTAGTTCAGATATAACCGGAGCAATTTCGTCGAAAGTTGTATTTATTGTTGAATTTAGTGGTTCCAGAACTACACTAACCGGATTGGCAACCATATCAATAGCACTATTGCACATTGCAATTTCAATATCTACAATATCCTTGGCACTTGTTGATTTTAAAGCTATTGCATACTCCTTTGCCTTTGACAGTTTTTCTATTGCTGTAACGTAATCACCATTAATATGATGAGCCTTTCCAAGATAATAATACATCTCAACCGGTGTAATTAATTTATTCTTTTTTTTGTTGTAATTTTCGATAGCTGTTTCAAAATATGGTATTGCTTTATCTCTGGAATTGTGAATATTAAGATAACAAAAACCAATTTTGAAATTAATTTCAGCATTATCCGGATTTTCGTTTAAAATTTCTTTATAAAGTTTAATAGCATTTTCAAAATTTTCTTCAAAAATATTTTCCTCAGCAAGATATATGATTTCCTCAGCATCTTCTTGTGAGAATACATTTGAAATTGAAGCTATTAAAAATAAAATAAATAAATATTTTTTCATTTTTATTAAAGTTTAATTTACAGAGGCAAAAACTAAGCCAATAAAATACCAAAATTATTAAATATTAAACTGTTATGCTATAAATTATTATGTATTTATTATTGATTTTATTTTAAAAAAATATCAAAAAAAATTACAATTTCAGCTATTTTCAGAAGTTTACATATTTAGTCCTAATTTTATTTTTTTTATGCATAATTGCAAAAACGAAAAGATATATTTTTTTTATAATAAGCATTTTGCGACTTTGTGTGATTTTTTATTTGATGACTTTTGCAAGTACACTCAATATTGCTCAATATTTCAAAAAACAATAAAATAAATTTTTTTTGATAAATTTAAAAATGCAAATTTGCAACCAAATTATTTTAAAATTTACTGTGAAATAAAATTATCATGAAAATAAAAATACTAATAACTTTAATTCTTTTATTTGGTTTATTAACAACAGGTTGCCTTACATCTGAAACAAAAGAATATAAATTTGAATTTACAGGAAAAAATTCAGGTAAATTGACAATTACTTACAGAAACATTATGTCTCAGCGAGATAACGAAGAAATTACTGTAAAAGAAGAAGTTGAAAAAGATTACGAAGAACTTTTGAATAAATTTATTTACGGAACTTCAATTGAAGAACAGTACCCAAAAGCAAAAATAGTAAGTAAAAGATTATTTGAAGATAACGAGCAACTTTGCGGTGAAGTAATTCTCGAATTTGATGATATATCTGATGTTAATTTGTACAGATACGACAAAAAAGCTCCGTATATGTATTATATTGGTAGTACGGAATATATGGGTTTAATTATTGAAAATTTTTTCGATTCAAATGGAGATTTGGGAGCAAATAATTTTCCTGTAGTTTTTTGGGATAAAAAATTAAAAAATCTTGAATTAACAACTTCAATTACCGAACCAACAGAGGAATCAATCAGTCTTTTAAATGCTTGGCTGAAAGATACAGAATATGAAAATCCTAAATACTAATTTTTACTTTTTCAAATAAATACAAAATGATTGCACAAATTATTACCATTGGAGATGAGATTCTTATTGGGCAAATAGTTGATACAAATTCTGCATATATTTCGAGCGAATTAAATAAAATAGGAATAAAAGTTTTGCAAATTACATCAATTTCTGACGATAAAAATCATATTATTAACACGTTAAATATTGCAAAGCAAAATGCTCAAATTGTTATAATTACTGGCGGATTAGGTCCAACATCTGATGATATAACAAAACCAACATTAGCAGAATATTTTGAAAGTGAATTAGTAAGAAATAAAGAAGTAGAAAATCATATTATAAATATGATGAAAAAACGTGGAATTCAATATCTTGATAGAAATATCAGACAAGCTGATGTTCCAGCTAAATGTCAGATAATTTTTAACAGTTCGGGTACTGCTCCAGGAATGTGGTTTGAAAAAGATGATACTGTATTTGTTTCATTACCAGGTGTTCCGTTTGAAATGAAAACTTTAATGCAGGAAGGTGTAATTCCCAAAATTAGAGAAAATTTTAATTTAGAAAGTATTTATCACAAAACAATATTAACAAAAGGTCTGGCAGAATCTGTTCTTTCTGAAAAACTAATAGACTTTGAAAATCAATTGAATACACGTATAAAATTAGCATATTTACCATCACCCGAAACTGTAAAATTAAGATTTTCAATTTATGGCAATAATTTTGAAGAAAACAAGCAAATAGTTGATTTTGAAGTTAAAAAGTTAAAATTGATGATTCCTGATAATATTTTTGGCGAAGATGAACAAACTTTGCAAGAAGTTATTGGAAATATTCTTAAAGATAAAGGCAAAACGGTTTCGACAGCTGAGAGTTGTACCGGTGGAAATGTTGCAAAATTAATTACAGAAATATCTGGTTGTTCGGAATATTTTAAAGGTTCGGTAGTTGCATATTCAAACGAAGTTAAAGAAAATATCCTGAAAGTTAGTACTGAAAATTTAATAAATTATGGAGCTGTAAGTAAACAAGTTGTAGAAGAAATGGCAACCGGCGTTTTAAAACTGATAAATACTGATTATTCAGTTGCAACTTCGGGTATTGCAGGACCAGATGGTGGAACAGACGAAAAACCTGTTGGAACTATCTGGATAGCAGTAGCATCAAAAGATAGAGTAGTTTCAAAGAAATTTGTTTTCACAAAGTTACGAGATATTAATATTCGCAGAGCATCAAATAATGCACTCGAAATGTTACGATTAATGATTTTAGATAAAGAAGTTGTTACTTTTTAAGTTTTATCTGCTGCAAATTTGTTTATAATCGCAATATGTGCAAGAGTTTTGATTTTCAGTTTGAATAAAATCAATTTCGATATTGAAAATTTCTGAAATCAAATTACTTAGAAAAGTTTCAAATTCAGGAAGAAGTTCTTCAATAACTTTGCTATCGACTTCTAAATTAGTATCTCTGTCGGGTTTATAAAATAGATTTGGATTGAAATTATTTCCAGACATAGTTCTGATATCGTAAATTCCGGGAAGAATTTTTCCTTTATAGTTTTCAAATTTCTGAGTTAATATAAAAGTATAATACAACATCTGGAAAACAGCAGTTTTTCGACTATTATTCAATGGATTAAACAGACTTTCGATACTGTTGAAAATTTTTTCGGTACTTCCTGTTTTATAATCAATAATCCTGTAAAGTTCGTCTTTAAAATCAATTCTATCGAAAACTCCCCAAAGTGAAGCATATTTTAAATTTTGATTTATATTTACTTCTATATGAGCATTATAGCCAAATTTCTGTTCGAGGTCAATAATTTTAAATGGAGCATATTTAGAGTCGGTTTGCAAGATATTTCTGAGATGAGTTTCGACGACATCTTTTATAATAATATTTGTGCCTTCAAATTTAAACTTTGAATTATCAGATATTTGATAATAGTTTTTAAAAGCTTTTTCGGTATAATTTTCCACCTGAGTGTTTAAAAAAACAAAATCATTTTGCTCAATTAATTTATTTTGCTTTTTTTCAAGATAATCTGAATATAATTTTTCGATTGCATAATGAAGTATTATTCCGAAAGTTACAGGTGAAATTTCTTCTTCAATCTCTTGTTTTAATTTTAGCAAAGCTATGTATTTAAAATAAAATTTCAACTTACAGTCGAGATAAGTGTTTAATGCTGATGCCGAAAAATGTTTTTTCGTTAAATTTGTATCTGTAAGATAAGAACTTAAATAGCTTAAAATCTGTTCATTTTTACAAATAGAAATTGATTTATTAAGAAATGGAGTCAATTTTTGTTTGAACTGTTTTTTTTCAATTTTTAAACCCGATTCTAGTTCTAATTGCAAAACAAAACGACTGATTTCTGCATTGCTATTTCCGATAATACTATTATAAATCAAGTAAATATTCTCTGCTCTTTGCAAAAGACGATAGAAAAAATAAGCAAAAATCGAGTCCTGAAATTTAATTACCGGAAGTTGAAAAGCTATTCGTAAATTATCGGAAATAAAACTTGGTTTTCGAGCAGTATCAGGCAAAACACCTTCATTTACATTTAGTAAAATTATATTTTTAAAATCAAGATTTCGTGTTTCCATAAGTCCCATAACCTGCAAACCATCTGAATGTTCGCCTGTAAAAGGAATTCTAATTGCCAACAAAATCTGCTTTAAAAGTTTTATCGAAATATTGAGATTAAAATCAACTTTTGACTTATTATTGTCAAATAAATCTTTAAGCTTCTTAATTTCGACATAAACTTGATAAATATATTCATTTTCAATACTTTTTGCAGCTTCATTTCCTATTTTATTGAAAATTACAAACAAAATATTCAACATATTGTTTAGTAACGAAATAACCGGATTTTCGGTTGTATAAACCGGAGTAAAAATCAGATTTAGTAAATCGTTTTTGTAATCGAAAAAATATTGGGTAGTTATATAAATTCTGTTTTTTTGCTCAATGTCCTTAATAATTAATTCTGAAATAGTTGACGAAATTGCCCAAATTTCGGGATGTTTCAGTATTTTTATAACATCTTTATAATAAAATAGAGTTTGACTTTTTTTATTTGATGCTGTATTTTGCTGAATTTGAATGTAATCAATTAATAATCCATATAATGTAGTTTCTTTTAATGGATATCCCATTGTAATATTAATAGCTGGAATATCATTGGGTAACGAGTGTAAAACCGGAAAAAGCAGATGTTCGTCTGCAAGAATTATTGCTGTGTCATTAAAATAATCATCGCTTTTGTTTTTTAATTCCGAAAGTATTGAATTTATGATTTTTGCCTGCCCAACTTGTAAAGGGACTCCAATTACATTAATTTCATTTTTATGATTTTTTATTAAATCTTTATTTTGCTGATAATGATTACTGTAGTCTTTCAGATTATCTCTCATAAAAAAACCTGCTTCTTGCTTTATATCATTTATGTAGTAATTATCGTAATCCCAGTAAAATATTGCTTTTTTGTTGTTATCGAGATGTTTAAAAAGTGCTTTTTCGGCTTTATTCAAGGCATTGAAACCAACAAAAATATATTTCGAAAAATGATTTGTATTAAGTTGATTTGTATTAATTAATTTTGTTATATATCTGTTTCTCAAGCCTCCATAAGTTGCTTTTTTAGAAAGAAGAAATTTTGAATATCTATCATAAATTTCAGGGAGTTTTTCCCACAAAAGGAGAAATTTTTGTTTTTCATCGCTAGTTTTTTCTATCGAAAAACTAAGCCAAAATTCGCGTAGAATATGTTTCTGTTCTTCGGTTAAGTAATTGTAATACAAGTCAATTTCTTCGATACTTTTAATATTTCTGAAAAGGTCTTTTGCATCAATCAGGTAGTTGTCTATATCATTGAAATCGTTTAAAATAATTTCGCCAATGCTAAAAAATTTGTCGAATGTGTAATATCCAAAATATTCTGAATTTTGTGATTCGGCAAATACTTCTTTTGAAACAGTATATAAATCAATCAGTAAAGTGTTTTTATCAAGAGTATTAATGCCCGAAATTTTTTTTAGTATCGAATCTATTGTGAAAATATTTGGTGCCCATGTCGATTTTTTTTGAATATCTACATAATACTTTTTGAAAAAAGCACTTGTTCTTTTATTTGGAAACACTATGCAGTAATTGGTTAACTCTGGCGAATTAATTAAAATATCTTCAGCTACTTCGTATAAAAAAGGTTGCATTTGGCAAAATATTGAATATTGGACTTATTTAAACATAATTAGCAACGACAATAATGACGTTGCTAATTAATATACATTTTTTGTTTATTTAAACTTTATTTTGTTTTTGAATCTAAGCCTCTGCGCTCTAATAGAGCATCAATTTTAGGTTCACGACCTCTGAAATTAATAAACATCTGCATTGGGTCAATTGTCCCTCCTTTTGATAAAATATTATCTCTGAACGATTTTGCTGTTGCGGCATCAAAAATTCCATTTTCTTCAAAAGCTCCATAAGCATCTGCTTCTATAACTTCTGCCCAAATGTAACTATAATAACCAGCAGCATAATCGCTTGCAAAAATATGTGCAAAATATGTACTTCTGTAACGAACAATAATTTGAGGAATTAAACCTATTTTATCAAGCGATTTTTTCTCAAAATCATTTACGTCGAAAGTTGATTTTTCAGTATTTACGTGCCAATCCATATCTAATAAAGCAGCCGAAAGATATTCAACTGTTGTAAATCCTTGATTAAATTTGCTGCTTTCTTTAATTTTATCTACAAATTCCTGAGGTAAAACTTCGCCTGTCTGATAATGTTTTGCATACAATTTCAAAACTTCTGGTTCGGTAGCCCAATTTTCCATTATTTGTGATGGAAGTTCGCCAAAATCGTTAGGTACTGCAATTCCTGATAACTTATAATATTCGCAATCAGACATTAAACCATGTAGTACGTGTCCAAATTCGTGGAAAATTGTTTCAACTTCGTCAAAACTTAACAATGATGGTTGGTCTCCAACCGGTTTTGAAAAATTGCAATTCATTGTTATAATCGGTGGGTTTTCAATACCATTACGACGAGATTGTTTTCTGTAACTGTCCATCCAAGCACCACCGCCTTTTGAATCTCTGGCATACAAATCTATGTAAATGAGACCTAAATGAGATCCATCACTTTCTTTTACTTCATACACATCAACATCTGTATGATAAACAGGCATATTCTCAAGTTTTTCAAATGTTAATCCAAATAATTTATTAGCAACCATAAATGTACCTTCTTTAACTTTTTCGAGTTCAAAATATGGTTTTAGTGCTTCTTCATCGAGGTCGTATTTTTGTTTTTTCAGTTTTTCTGAGTAATACCACCAATCCCATGCTTCTAATTTGAATTTTCCTCCTTCTGCATCTATAAGTTTTTGTAATTCTATAGCTTCTGCTTTTGCGTTAATTATAGCTTCATTCCAAAGCTGATTTAGAAGTTCATAAACTTTTTCAGGAGTTTTTGCCATAGTATTTGTTAACTGATATTCAGCATAATTATTATATCCTAAAAGTTTAGCTTTTTCAATTCTAAGATTTACAATTTTGTTAATAACTTCTTTGTTATCATTAGCATTTTCATTATTTCCACGACTTGCATAAGCGGTCAATATTTGTTTTCTCAGTTCTCGGTTATTGGCATATTGCAAAAATGCTATCATGCTGCTTTTCTGAGTTGTGAATTTCCATTTTCCGTCTAAACTATCAGCTTTTGCTTTTTCGGCTGCTGAAGCCACACTTTGTTCAGGCAAACCCGCTAAATCTTCTTTGTTATCAATTATTAATTTATAATCACTAGTTTCGGCTAGAATATTTTCTTCAAATTGAAGTTCGAGAAGCGAAAGTTCTTCATTAATAGCTCTGAAACGTTCTTTATTTTCTGGCACAATATTCGCTCCGTTCCATACAAAATCTCTGTAAACTGTTTCAAGCAACATAATTTGCTCCGAATTTAGATTTAACTCTGCTTTTTTGTCGTAAACAGTTTTTATTCTTGCAAATAATTTTTCATTTAAGTAAACATCATCATTATGTTTTGAAATAGCCGGTGCAATTTCTTTTGCAATTTCTTGTAAACTATCACTTGTGTTAGAAGCATTTACATTTGTAAAACAACTATAAACTTCGCTAAGCATTACACCACTGTTATCATAAGCAACAAGTGTATTTTCAAATGTTGGAGCTTCGCTATTATTCACAATTTCTTCAATTTCAGCACTTTGTTTTTTAATAGCTTCTTCTATTGCCGGTTTGTAATGTTCGTTCTTGATTTTATCAAAAGGAGGCACATTAAAAGGTGTGTTGTAATCGCTAAAAAAAGGATTATCAGTGGTTTCTACCTTGTTTTTTGTTTTACACGAAAACATAACTATTGCTAACGTCAGCAATAAAAATAATTTTAAAAATTTCATAAATTTAAAAAGTTAAGATTTGAATATTTTTTTAAAATAAATGTTAAGTTGGTTGGTAGAAAAAAGACGCTTAGAAGTCTAAGCGTCTTATTTTATTCATACGGAAAACTAATAAATGTATTTGGTAATAGACTTTCGAGTTTTTTCTGAGAATCTACCGGAAAATCAGTATCTTGTAAATCAAGATAAGTTAAATTTTTTAATTTTGCTATCTCAGTTGGTAATATTGTAATTGGATTTCCTTGTAATAATAATTCTTCTAAACTCGCCAAATTTCCAACTTCAAGCGGCACATCAACTACCTGATTTAGTATTAAACCAAGTTCTTTTAATTTTGTTAATTTTCCTATTTCGACAGGTAAAGCATTTATCTGATTTTCATCAAGATATAAAATTTTCAAATTAGTAAGTCCTCCTATTGTAGCAGGAATTTCAGTAATTTGATTATTGTTTGCAAATAATTCTTCCAAACTAGATAAACTACCTAATTGCGACGGTATAACAGTAATCTGATTTAATGCTAAATCTAACCTTTTTAATTTTTTTAAATTTGAAATTTCGGTAGGCAGCGATTTTATTTTATTTCCAGATAACGACAACTGTTCTAGATTAGAAAGTTGCCCTATTTCTACCGGGATTTCCTCAATTAGGTTATTATTTAAACTCAAAATCTTGAGATTTGTTAAATTTGAAATTTCAGCAGGAATTTTTTTTATTTGATTTCCATCTAAATACAGTTCCTGTAAATTTTTCAAAGAAGTCATACCTACAGGGATAACAGAAAATTCGTTTTCATAAAGATACATAATCTGTACGTTTTTGAACATAGAAATATCTTCGGGAATTTGCTTTAGTCCACTGTTTAAAAGGTCTAAAATGTAAACTTTATCTGGTTCGGTCATAGCTTCTTCGAAAGAGGAATATGCTTTTACATATTTCAATTCATCTGCAGTTAATAACTGTCCCTGAGCCTTTGTTAAAAATCCACAAAACAAAAGAGTAACTATTAAAGCAATCTTTTTTTTCATTTTGAATTATTAATTAATTTAGGTTTTATTTATTTTGTCTTTTTACAAAATTATAATTTTTTTTTTAATTAATTTAAAATATTGCATTAATTTCAACAAATCTTACTATAAAATATTTTAACGAGTAATTAATATTTTATATTTTAAATTAAATGAAATTTAACTTATTCTTTTTCAACAATTATAAAAATTTCTTCATTTTTTTTATGCATCAGATATTGTTCTCTTGCATATTTTTCAAGATTATCGTCGTTTGTCTTTAATTCTTCGAGTTTGGTAGAATCTTCTGTTATTTTGTCAAGATAATATTCTTTTTCAACTTGTAATTTGTGATATTTATTATTATTTTTAATATGGTTTAGCATACTGTTTTTATCAAATATCAACAACCAAATGGCAAATATTACAATTATTACCAAATACTTACGTTTTATTGCTTCTTTAATAACTTTTTTAATATAATCTAAATACTTCACCTTCAATTTATTTTTTAATTTATAATAATTTTTAAAATATTTTATCCTCCACTAATTAAGTGCAGAACAATAATATCATCTCCATCGTTTATGTAAGTCGAATTTCGGTCTTCCTTTCTTACTAAAATTCCGTTCTTCTTAGTAACAAGCATCTTAAAAGTAAATTTTTTATCCACAATTAAATCTTCAAATGTCATTTTTTCTCTTTCAAAAACTTCTTGTCGGTTGTTTAGTGTTATCTTCATATAATTTTTGTTCAAATTTATGAAAAAAAGTTTATTATGTTTATTTTTGAGTTCTAAATTTGTTAGAAACTATTCGAAATTGTTAGAAAATGTCAGAATTAGTTTTTTATAAAACGAAAAACAAATTTGTTTCATTTTCTACAAATATCCAATTTTTTAATCAGTAATTTTATTTTTTATAAAATTATTTATACTTTGCAGAAAAATTATTATGGAAGAAAATATTTATATATCAATAATTCAGGCTAATATAATTTGGCAAGATATTGATGGAAATATTAAAAGTTTTGATTGTAAAATTGACCAGATTTCGGATAAAACAGATATAATAGTTTTACCTGAAATGTTCAACACCGGCTTTTCTCTTGAACCTGAACGTAATTTCGATGTTATGGAAGGAAAAACTATTAGATGGATGTTGAAAAAAGCTGCTCAGAAAGATGCTATTATTTGTGGGACAATAATAATTAGTGAAAAAAATAATTTTTACAACCGTTTTTTATTTGCATTTCCAAATGGTAATGTTCTGTTTTACGACAAACGTCATTTGTTTAGAATGGCAAAGGAACATTATCATTATACATCAGGCAATAATAGACTTATAATTGAATATAAGGGTTGGAAAATTAGACCTTTAGTATGTTACGATTTGCGTTTTCCGGTTTGGAGTAGAAATGTAAATGATTATGATATTTTGATTTACACAGCTAATTGGCCCGAAAGTCGCAGATTTCAGTGGAGAACTTTATTAACAGCGAGAGCAATTGAAAATCAATCTTATACAGTTGGTGTTAATAGAATTGGCACTGATGGAAATAAAGTTGAATATTCTGGAGATTCTGTTATCTTAGGTCCTGTTGGTGAAACTATTGCAAATACAGAATTATATAAAGATGAAATTAAAACGGTTGAATTGAACTACGAAAAATTAAAGAATTATCGAAACAATTTTCCTGCACGATTAGACGCAGATAAATTTGAAATTCTTTAATTTAATTAATTTTTTATATCCAGTATTTCGATATTGTAAATTAAATTTGAGTATGGAGGTATAATACCATGTTGAATTGCTCCAAACCCTAAAACAGATGGTAAAATTAATGTTGCTTTTGTACCTTCACCCATTAATTTAAGTCCTTGATTAACACCTTGTGGCAATACCTGAGAATTGAGAATAAATTCACATGTATCACACGAATCAAATTGTTGATTTGATGGAATTAAAAAACCTGAATAATTTATAATAACCGTGTCGCCTTCAGCACATTTAACGGCTCCTCCGGCAGTTTGCTGAATATAGTAAAAACCAGAATCGTTTGGAACTAATTCACTTTTTCCTAAATCATATAAATACTTGTGTAAGTTACTGTGTTCCATTACTTGCAAGTCGTCTGATAAAACTCTTACATTGTAAACCAGATTGGTATATGGTAAAATATTTCCATTTTGATTAGTCCCAAATGCTTCATTATAAGGAATTATTAAAGAGCCCATTCCGCCTTCTTTGAAAAAAGTAATTCCTGCATCAAATCCTTGATTGACTGATAACGAACCTACATTTATACTTGCAAATTCAACTATTTCGAGTGTATTTCCGAGTAAATCGGTTAAAGTATATTCTACATTGTACAAATTGCCTTGAATTACATCATTTCCAATTCCTTCAAAAATTGATACATAATAAACTGAATTTTCGGTAAAATTTGAGATGGAATCAAGATTATCAATATATTCAAAGAAATCAGTTTCGGTTTCTACTGCAACTTCGGTGGAACGAATTCTAAACTCAAAAATTAAAGTTGAATATTCGGGTATATTTTCTATCGAACGACCTCCATAAGCCAGATTATAAGGTACTATTATTGTTCCGCGAGTACCTTCAGTAAATAATTTTGCTGCAATATTCCAACCTTCAATAATATTTTTATCGCCAATTGTAAATGAATAATTCTGAATATTTGCAAACTCGTAACCACTAAATGTTTTTCCTGTAAAGTTTAAAGTTGTGCCAATATAATCAAAAGTTACAATTTCTCCTTCTTTCAGATGTTTTCCGCTGCCCTCATTTTTGATAGAATAATAAATTCCTGATTCATTTTTTTCAAAAACCAAATCGCTGCTTAAAACATATTTTTCGATATTCAGCTGTTCTTGTTCTTGCAGTGTTTTCTGCTTCAAACATGATGAATATAAAATTATTACAAAAAAAAGGAGAAATATTATATTTGTTTTTTTAAACACCTATTTAGATTTAACTTCTTCGACGTAAATTTCAAAAATTAAAGTTGAATATGGTGGAATAACAGGATAATAGCCGTCAATTCCGTAACCCAATTCAGCTGGAATTATCAAAGTTGCTTTAGTGCCCTGACACATCATAGGTAAACCTTCGTCCCAACCCTGAATTACGTTTCCTGCTCCAACCTCAAATTCAAATGCTTTGCCAGCTTTTTCAGACGAATCGAAGACTTCTCCATTAATAAACGTACCTGTATATTGAACTTTTACCATATCTCCGGTTTTAACTTTTACGCCTCTTCCTTTTTCTTTTTCGATATAATATAAACCACTGGCTGTTGGGGTTGCAGTTATATTGTTATTTTTTAAATACTCGGCAATTAAATTTTGTTCTTCTTGTAATTTGGTTGTTTTATATTCTTCTTCCTCTTTTGTAATTTGTTCTTTAGTAATTATTTCTTTCATTTTTACTTGGAAAATTAATTTTTCACCATCTTTTATAAAATCAGGTAGCGGCAAATCTGTTGCATTTTTGAAAAATTTTACAGCATCAATGTAAAATATTGCACTATCTCCTTCATTCATCATTGCAAAAGCTTCATCTATACTACCTTCATACTGTGATTCTACAAATTCGATTCTAAAATCATCAGAAATTTCTTTTGTGTCAAACATCAAAGAATCTGTATTTTCATGATAATATTTTGCTTCAATAACCAAACCGTCACCAATTGTAGGTTTTGCAGCATCTTCATTTTTAACTACAAAGGCATATTTGATACCCGATTCTGTGGTTTCGTATTTTAAACCATTTTTACAACTAAAAAACGTTATACTTAAAAGTATAACAGCAAAAATTTTAATATTGTTCTTTTTCATTTGGAAAATCTTTATTTTTAACATCAGTAATATAATTTTGAACAGCACCGAAAATTTCGGCGAATAAGTTATGATATCTACGTAAAAAACGTGGTGAAAATTCTTGAGTAATCCCCATCATGTCATGGAATACAAGTACTTGTCCGTCTGTACTTTGCCCTGCTCCTATTCCAATTGTCGGAATTTTTAATTGTTCTGAAACAACTTTTGCTAATGTTGCCGGTATTTTTTCGAGAACTAATGCAAAACAACCCGTTTCCTCCAATATTTTAGAATCGTGTAATAATTTTTGAGCTTCGGCTTCTTGTTTTGCCCTAACAGTATAAGTACCAAATTTATGTATTGATTGTGGAGTTAATCCAAGATGACCCATTACAGGGATTCCGGCTGATAATATTCTAACTATTGACTCCTTAATTTCTTCACCACCTTCCATTTTAACAGCCTGAGCACCTGTTTCTTTCATAATTCTAATTGCTGAAGAAAGTGCTTCTTTAGAGTTACCCTGATATGTTCCGAAAGGTAAATCTACAACTACCAAAGCTCGTTTTACAGCTCTGACAACAGAACTGGCATGGTAAATCATTTCATTTAAGGTAATTGGAAGGGTACTGTCGTGCCCTGCCATTACATTTGAAGCCGAATCACCAACTAAAATTGCATCAACACCGGCAGCATCTATAATTTTTGCCATCGAATAATCATAAGCCGTTAGCATTGTGATTTTTTCGCCGGATAGTTTCATATTCTGCAAAACATGTGTTGTTATTTTTTTTACATTTTTGTATGTTGACATAAGTCTTTTTATTGAAATATAATCAAATAACTAAATAAAATTTACAGTTGAAATAAATTAAATTAAAAAAAAATCCAACTTTTATTTTGCAAACCATTATTTAGTGAATAATAAATGGCAAATATATAAGAAAATGTATTATCCGGCATTAATGTTTTTTAATTTTGTAAAAAATATTTTTTAAATCTAGGTCTAAGGAAAAATATGTATGACACTTTTATATTTTTAGACACGGAATTCAAAGATTTTAATTGATTTACAGATTATTATTAAATGTTTTTTTATAATGTTATATATCAAATAATTGATATTTCTAGTTATACTTATTGTACAGATTATCTGAAAGTTTTGATTTTTTTGTTTGTAAAATTGAAGTTTGTTGCTAAAATTATGTTAAATATTTAAAATCAATAAAATAAAAATATTATTTAAATTTATTCTAAATAATTGTTAAAATATTTTTTTTATTTAGATTCATTCTATATATTTGTGATAAAGTTTAACACTATAATTAATTAGAAAATGAAAAAGTTATCTTTATATTTATTTTTAATATCAGCATTAATAATTTCTTCATGCAGTAGTAACACAAATAAGACTGAAAATGAAAAAGATGTAAAATCTTCAACAGAATCATCAGTAAAATACACAGTTAATATCGAAAAAAGTTTGTTAAAATGGAAAGGCAGTAAAGTTGCAAGTTTTCATGAAGGTACTTTATTGTTAAAATCGGGAAGTTTAAATGTTGAAAATGATAAAATTGCCTCCGGAAGTTTTGAAATTGACATGGCATCAATTGTGAATTTGGATTTAACAGAAGCAGAGTGGAATCAAAAACTTGTTGGACACTTAAAAAGTGAAGATTTTTTTAATGTTGCAAATTTTCCAACTGCAAAGTTTGAAATAACTTCAATTGAGCAAATTGACGGAAAACAAATGGCTTATGGAAATTTAACCATAAAAGGTATTACAAAAAATGTTGGTTTTGAAATTAAAACAACTTTAAATGCTGATAATTTAATTGTTAAAGCCGAAAAATTTACTATTGACCGAACAGAGTGGGAAATAAAATATAATTCGGGCAAATTTTTTGAAGATTTAAAAGATAATCTGATACTTGATGAAATTGAAATTAGTTTTGAAATTTATGCAAATAAATGAATTAAGAAGAATTAGGGTTTATAATGCAAAACGATGAGCTTAAACTCATCGTTTTTTTATTATCAATCATATTACAAGCAATTTATAATTTTCTAATTCATGTCAATAATTCTTCCTGTTCCTGAAATATTTGAATTAATTGAAGGTTTTCCAATATAATAAATATTTCCACTTCCTGTTAAAAGAGCATCTAATAAATTATTTACAAAAATATTGCAATCTCCAAATCCTGTGCTTGTTATTTGTGCATTTTCGCATTCAAAATCTGTTCCGTTAAATTGACCACTACCAGTTGTTGTTATGATTAAATCGGTTGATGATCCTGCTATATAAATATCACCTGATCCGGAAGTTTCAACTCTGGTTTGCGAAAATATACCATCGATGTCAATTTTTCCTGTTCCTGAAATGTGTAAAAATAAATCGGTGTAATCAACAGTATTATTGAATATTATATCTCCTGTCCCGGTTACATCTAAATCTAAATCTGTTCCTGAATATTCAGACAAAACTGAAATATCACCTGAACCGGTTGAAATAATTTTTTGTAAATAATCAACAGATATGTAGATTTTAACATCTTCGTGGTCTGAGACATTTCTATCGTACTTAATTTTTAAAGCATCTTTTTTAACTTCAAGTTCAATATTATCAATTATATTCTGCTGAGCTTCAATTGTTATATCTGTTTCTGTATCGTTTTTTATAATTACATCAGCATCTATAGTCAGAAATATTTCATCAAAATAATCGGTTGTAAATGTTTGAGAAACAATATTACCTTCGCCTTTTATACCAAAAATACTTCTTTCGCAACTTGTTGAATATATGATTATGACAAGTAAAATTGTCAAAATTCGTGAGTTTATTCTTTTTGTTGTCATTTTTTTAAGATTTAAGATTATGGCTCTAATTAAAAACGTTGTTGTTGAAAAAAATTGCTATATTGCGAAAAATTTTATAACAAAATTATGCAAATAATTGAACAAATAAAAGCATTATTTCTTAAATTATCGAAAGATGATCAAAAAAAGACTTTAGATGAACTACAATTAAAAGAAGTA
>Ga0316608_1000325_pt1 | contig 23707 bp, 13 predicted proteins | sample MIS2016152B_MG_FD_207673 | JGI IMG/M metagenome (GOLD analysis project Ga0316608, IMG submission 207673) | Microbial mat bacterial communities from Middle Island sinkhole, Lake Huron, Michigan, United States - MIS.2016.152B | ecosystem: Environmental > Aquatic > Freshwater > Lake > Sediment...
CAGGGGCCGCGCATCGATTTCATGCCATGCTGCTTTAACCAATTGAGGGCAGTATTAAGAAGAAGTTCGGAGGCGTCGCGATCGTCAATACACTCGTAATATCCAAAAAGTCCAATCGGTTCTTTCCAGAAATCGACCGCAAGGTGATCGATAAACGCAGCGATTCGACCAATAACCTGATGATTGCATTCGAGCAAAAACAGCGCATATTCGCAATGATCAAGCAGCGGATTTTTCTTGGAGTTAAATTGTCCCTTAAGCTCCACTAATAATGGTGGCACCCAAAGGGGATCGTTTTTATAGAAAGAATAAGGGAAATGGATAAATTGCTTTAATTCAGCTTTGGTAGTTACCTGAATAATGTCCATAATGCAATGAAGTGTAGTTGTCAATTTCAAATATATAAAATTCAAAATCGAAAATCGGACAACTGGCAGGTAATTATTGGTGATAGCAGCTAATATACTTCCATTTCTTTATGTAGATATAGTCTGAAAACTCATTCACAACAACTTAATTCAGATTTCAATATCCTAATAGTTTAGCTGTTTTTCAAAAACAAGTCCTTTAGCCGACTGAAACCGATATATTTGATTACCGGACATCAAAGAAACATCCTCCTTATTAATAGTTAGTTGCATAGTTTTGTAACCAGCCTCGTTTACCAAAAAATCAGCAAATAAAATCGCTTTCTCTACACCATCTCCCCGTTGAAAATTCCATACTTCGTCAGGTTGAGCCAGACGTTGGCCATCGTAAATCGATTCATTTTTCAACTGAACTAAAAGTTGATATACTTCATCAATTGATTTTCCCTTTAAACCTTCCAACGCAACAGGATTCCGTTCAATGGCAGCTTTCAAAAATGGTTCCCAGCTAATTTTATCCATTTGCCTGAAAACATAGAGCGACAACAATGCCGTTTCATTGCTCCTGGCTTTGGCATTAACATAATTTATTATTTCATTGCGTGACTGGTTTGCATGAATTTCGAGCGGTTCAGAAACTATAAATGTTTTGTTGGTGGGCGGTAATTGTGGAATTGTATTCAAAAATTGAGAGAGGTCTTTGAACAGTAGTTTTAAATTGTCTACATTATTACATTTGGATTGCTGTGCCTGATCCATAAAATGTCCCATTACCTGGTCAAGGCTGGCGCCTTTATTATTATCGAGATAGGTTTCCACATCCTGAATAATAATACGGTTTTCGAGAATATATAAAGAAAACTCTTCGTCATCAATTTCATTTAGCAATGCCTCGCGCGACACCTCCGAAAAACTATATTTGGTCGAATGCTCGTATTCGAAAATCAATTCGAGCGAAATATAATAGCACCGTGAATTTTTACAATGCTTATATTGAAAGCATTTCTTAAAATTCATATGGTACCGTAAAAAATTTATAAAAATCTCGGAAGTTAATCCGGAGGTTAGAAAGCCCTTCAATTTATCAGTAAAATGCTGGTAAGATGATATATCGATTGTCGCCTTAGGATACATATGATGAATATACCCCGAAAGGTGCGATACGATGGTTACTTTTTCGTTTTCGAGCGCTCTGCGGGCTTTAGCAGAAATAGAAGTTCCATTAAACCACATTTTTTTGGTAACAATCCGGCGGTTATTGGTTAGTAGGCCTTCGTTTACGTCGATAAAATTTTGGGAATGCAGAGGAGTGCCAATCAAGAAAATATGTTCGAGTGGAATCTGCGCCACCACAAATAAAGCTGCAGCATAAAGTGCCGAAAGGGAAACGCACTCGCCTGCCCCACTCGAAAAAGTATCTTTATAACGGAAGGCGGTCATTGCTTCCACGGTTTCGGTTTTCCAATAGGGAATAACATCAGTGGTATATTTATCCAGACCAAAATGTTTGCGGATATCAATATCGAAATAGTATTTATCGCCTTCGTATCCAAATAACGCATTCGATTGTTTCAGAAAGTCGATATCCATAAAATCCTTAAACCGGTCAATTTCAACATCTTTTTTTGTCATCCCCCAGGTTTCGAGGTCGAGGTTAAAGATATAATGCTCCATAATGTATTGCTTCACCCGATTTACCTTATAGTTGAACGATTTTTTCTGAACATCCTTAAACCAGAGATCGTTTCGCCATTCCCAAAGAATTGGGCTCATTATGTTTGAAATAACCAAGGGATAAAGCAGTTCGGGAAAAATGAAAATTTCCATGTCGGATAAAGAAAAGGCGGAAGAGTATTTTTCGCTGGTAACTTTGTCGGAGAAATCTAATTTAATGGGCATTATCTGAAGTGAAGTTTAGATTGAACAATTCATAAATTTACAAAAAATATATAACCTTTAGCGAAAGCTTATGTTTGCTAAAGTTGAACTTATTTGAAATTATTTCAATATTGGGAAAAGGCGCGACTATGTTGAAAAATAATCAAAATAGCGAAAACTATCAGTGTAGACAGGCCTGTGAAGGATGGCAGTAACTGAATTTGTCCAACCTGAGTTTTATTGATGAAGAAATGCCTGCCGGTACATCCGAAAATAACATTTTCATGAATTTTCACACCTTTATTCTATTAAAAATCGGGAGGTGCTACCTTCGAAATGGATACTGTTTTCCATGTTGTTGAAGCCTATCAGGCTTTTTATATAGAAGCTGGGAAAAAGCATTAGATCCATGATAAAACACCTGACCCTTTAAAATTCCTGGTAATATCCAGTCCATCTACAAAGGGAGACTGCTTTGAAATATAAAAACAATGATAACAGCTATTTTGCCTCTGGAATAAACTCCTGTAATATTTCTCTAAACCTCCGAACCTGCTGAATTTTTAACAGCTTATGTCTAACAGAAGCTGCTTATATATCAACCTGCTATTCTTTTATACAACAATTCTAATATTTTTTCTTCTGTCTATTTTTTAGCTATTAAATTTAGCTCATTCCCGTGTGTGTTGAGCTTCTCCAAATGGATGTTTCGTAGAAAGATGAATAAATTGAAATCACCTTTAAGCTGCTTGCTTTAAACAATGTTTCGTAAATTATTGAACAAACAAAATCGATCACAATCAAATTGAGCGATCACTTTGGAAAACTAAAAGGAAGTAATTTTTGGGCGCAAATATATTCCGGATGGACCAATTCTTCCCACTTATCGATGGTAAGAGCTGCAAAATCTATATTTGAAGGAATAGCATCCTGAGCCAGTCTTAGATATGGAGCTGCCACCAATACACATCCGATCCTGCCTTTTTCAATATGAGCATCCTTTATAACTATAAGAATTTCTTTATAATCCACCTGGTTATTTTTTCCGATTTCAAGTATTGCTTTGGTCATCAAATCAATAATCCGGGCTTTTTCTGTAGGAATTTCTGTATCATTCATTATCCCTGCATCTTCCATAAAGAGAATGGCGTTTCTTTCCCTATTTTCAGGAATACCTATTCCGAAACAGCCATATACATGTTTTTCTCCCTGAACAATCAAATCATTTTTTGCGCAAGGAACCATGGCTCCAGGTAATATTGGGAATCTGGGCCGAGCTAATGTTCCAACTAATCTTTTGAAGGCATCAATTAAAAAACTGGCATCATACACTGGTATTTCTTTGTTATTGTTGGTGCATATAGAGATCAGAATTTTTTCTTTTGGATCAGCACATATTTCATACCCCCATAATAGACCAGCCGGACCACAAAAAGAGGATACTTTTATCAAGTTTATCTGTCCGATATTAGCTCCAATATTTTCAGCAGTTTCGGCAATGTCAAATGCATTTATTTCATCAAGAATTCTTGAACCCGGGTGAGACAGTTTAATGTCTGCGGTTCCGATATGAATAGTTAACCCTGCTATATAATGGTTATTATTACTGTTGAAATAACCGTCGCAGTGTTTTTTCGATGAACTTTTTATGCTGGAAATAATTTTGTTTTTATCGATCATTTCGCTTTTCCTTTAACGTTATATAAATCTGGTGGCATTTTGTCTATATAGCCACATGATACTATTAGCCGAAATATTTTCTTTAATCAAATATTCCGTATTTTGAATGGATAGTTCAACATTACCCCCCATTAGGATGATATCGTTATCGATGCAAAAATGAATAGGGTACCATCCTAAGCTCAACCCCAACCTAAACATATTACTCTTTTCGCTTGTCCAGTAAACTAACGATTTACACCCATGTTCCAGTGCATACGATAAAATACTTAATCCATTAAAACTCGAGACACTATTGCGAAATTTCTTTTTTGCGCCAAATTCATGGAAAATCAAAACTTTATATTGTTTAACTATCGTTTTAAGCCAATATTTAGTTATTCTGAGGCATTCCTCTTTTTTCTCTGTAGTCAGATAAAATGGCATGTCTTTTTCAGCTAATAAGTTATCTGCATCAGTTAAACATCCCCAGGCAAATCCGGCAAGCTCTTTTTCATGCCATAGTAATGATAGTATCGGTATTCGTTTTTCACTAATCCTAAAACTACTTTCAATTTCATTTTGTGCAGCTTCTATCGTCCAGTTTTCCTGCCACGACTCATTAAACACTTCCATATAGCATTTTACAATTTCCAGTTGTTTTTCAGATGAAATGTTTTTGAGCTCTCGGCCTGAAAAGAATTCAAGTATATATTCTTTGTCCCGGAGTTTTACTTTTGATGTTTTCATTCTTTCTAATACATAAATTAGCTATAAGTATCTACCAAATAATTTGTTTTTTTGGTTCAACTAATTCAATATCTTTAGTTTGTAATGTAATTTTGCCCCGAGCCAATTGAAATTAGGGTATTTCTAAACGCCTTTTCTGTAAGCCAAGTGTTCGAACTTGTGTTATATTCAATATTGATTCTTGTAAAAATCGATACCTATCAATGCAATTAACAGGATGCTAAATTAATAGTTGATATAGTGAGATTACCATTTCTAAAATATTTCTGTTCGGTTTTTTTGTCTGCCTTATTTTGAATTCCTTATTAATGGGTATGATAAATTTTTTCTATTCTTCGCTTCGGGGTGGTTTAACGCTAGTACCACTGTCTAAATTATCCCAGCTTTAAACTCATTAATTCCAGTTTAGGTCACGATCCCATAAACAACCTATCTATTCCTTACAATGAATTCCAGTTCAAATATGGTCTCATTTACTTAAACCGGTTTCTATTATTATCTGGTAAAAATAGATGCAGGGTATCGTTTATTCAATACGAATTAATTGAATTTATAAACAATCAAAACTCTTTATTAACCGGTTTAAAGAAGATATCCAGATATCTTATACCGCTTTAGGTCAGAGATTATGTTTCTTTTAAATTATTCTTTCTCAATCACCACTAAGCGGCGATCAAATTTGGCTATTTTATTTGCAAATTCCCTAAAGGGAGCTATATCTTCTTTATTGTATTTCCCTTTATTTATTGTAAGTTGTCGGTAAAAAGTAACCTTATCGCTTTTTAGGGAAAAATCTGTTTGATATGATCCAAATATAGTTTCTATTTTTTCAGTAACAGGCAAATGGGTTAATTTATAGCCATATGGAATTTTAACAATAATAGAATCGGAATATATTCTGCTCGAAGAAATTGAAAAGATATCATCTATAGATTTTGGAATATAGTTTATTGGATTAAATATGAAAGGATTAAATACCATTCTTTTGACCGATTTCGAAACAAAATCTCGTATTTGAACCTCACAATTTACATTTATTTGTGGATAAGTACTTATTATTTCTTTATAGTCGAGAGCGTTTACTGTTATGTTAGGAGAGTCGAATATATTGTTTATCCATTCTTCTTTTTCTTTTTTTCCTTCTTTTAAATATTGCAATGGTTCTTCATACAAAAGTCCCGAGTATGCCAGCTGACCGTTAACCTTTGCATTTCCAAGAAAATCGACAGAAACATTTACACTTGTTTTTCTGAAATTGGCATCTTTTCCATATTCGGGAGTTTTTTTAAGGATCCCCCCATTTTCTGTTAGAAGGAGAACATGGCGGTCGTTTGTAAAAGAACCCAAAAAGTTAAAAGGTATTGTTTGACTGGTACATTCTAACCATATGGAATCGGTTGAAAAGGGGATACATAAAATTACGTGATTAAATTGTTGTGAAGGAAAATCAGGTTGAATATCTTCATTTTTTCCCGCAAGCACCAATGCCTGAATAGCAGTTATATCAACACTTTTAAGCATAGCTTTCATATAATTCGAAAGTGCTTTGCAGTCGCCAAATCCTTTTTTTTCCACAAAACTTGCTTCTAAAGTTTGGTAACCGCCAAGGCCTAGTTGAATACTTTCGTAACGTGTTGTTTTTTGCAGATATTCATAAATTAATTTTACTTGTTCTTTTTTATCGATTGTTGTAGCTATTAGACTTTTGAGCTTTGCCTGCAATTCCGGGGATATCTTATCCCGGTTTTTATTCAATTCGTAATTCCATTTTCCAAAAGCTTCCCATGTTTCCATATTTCCATCGTAACCACCCATATTGAAATTGGTTGGGGCGGTTTGTAATACGGGTGCTTTTTTGTCAAATGAAATAAGAATTTGTTCTGCCGGTTTGTATGCCGGAATATTTTCTTCCTGCCAGGTAAGTATTGTTTTATCATCCATCATAAAAGTATCGCAGTAATGTTTAAGATTAAGCTCTTTTACCCTGAAACCAATTTCTTTAGGAATAATATATTGTGCTCCCGATTGTTGTACGGATACATCTGGTTGAGACTGAAAACTCCAGTCCTCATAAAAGAAAGATTCCCTGATATTTTTTTCATATTCATACTCTACGGTATAGGGATATTTTCGCAAGGGAAAGCTGATTACCCAATACCTTAGATCGGTGGCTAATTCGGCATAATTTCCACTCATCTCAAATATTTCAGGTTTTGCCGAGTAAATTACTTCTCCGTTACTATCGTAAATGGTGGCTTTTATGTTATTAACAGATACCGATTTGTTATACGGAATTCTTACTCTTGCGTAATCCGAAGCATTTTCATTCAAAAGTGTAATAGCATGTTTCATTTTTACCTTTGAACTCTTCGTATTTTCGATTGTATAGATAAGCTCATCGGCCCTGATTACAGCATTTGCATTTATCAGTAACGTTTTAGGGATGTTACTAACAGCATAGCGTTTTGTTACATCTTCTGCATGGGCAGTGGAAAGGCAGAAAAATAAACTAGAAGTTAGAAGGCAACTTGTTAGTAATAAAGTATATATTTTCATATAAAAGAGATTCGATAATTAATTTAAATTGCTTACAACAGGAGGTTCAACCTTTTTCAAGATAATTAACTCTGATTGCTTTTTGATCATTTTAGCAAAAAACTCACGGAGGCCAATATATGCTTCCGGTTCAAAAAAAGTTTGTTTACGCTTATAACGGTACATTATTGAAACTTGATTGCTCTTTTGTTCGGTTTGGTAAATAAATAGTGCAGCATCATTGGGCAACTTAATATTGGCGTTTGCAGGTGTTTCATCAATAGTATATCCTTCGGGAATCTTAAAATTGAGGGTGTATACTTCATCTTCGGTAAACCCAAAGTCAATCGGAAATTTTCGTTCTGACGAGGAGAATGGATTCTCATTCTGTGCAAAAAATAATACCGGATTTATTAAACAAAGATTTGAAGATTGCTGCACGGCATCATTCGTCTTTATATTATATTTTATAATAATGGGCTTTTCAATACTGTCGAGGTTTTCAATTTGCATGTTTGCATATTCCCAGTTTCCATGAATCTGCTTAAGTGTTTCCCAATATCCTTCTTGTCCGATAGATTGGATTTCTTTTCGAATAGCATAGGCGCTATAACTATGATATATACGCTGAACATTTCCTTCAAGAGATTCATTGGCCCCAACGGTTACATTCAGGGTTACCTGATCGTACAATTGTTCTTTATTGCTTAGTGCAATCCAATCGGTAGCTTTTTCGTGAACAATACGTCCATTTCCGTTAAGGCATTCAAACGGTAGTTGATTAAAGGGGCGAGAGGCATCTGTTGCATCAATCAGGTAATCTTTCCCATCAGTCCGGACGTAGGCTACAACATAGTCGAACTTGGACATAATAGCATAATAGGGATTTAATTTACCGTTTTCGCGGGTTGAAAAAACTACAGGATGTGCTGTAACGCCTGCCTTTTGAAGCATTGCTATTAATAATAAATTTATATCTGCAACAGATCCGCTTTGCAGGGTGATTACCTTCTTAAGCGTGGTAAACGAAGTATTAATTCCGGTTTCTTCGTTCCATTTTACATTTTCGGTAATGTATTGATGAATTGCCCTTATTTTATCGATGTCGGAAGTTAAGCCATGGGTTATTTCTGCTGTTTTTTTAATTAAAAAACCGGTATTTTTTAAAGGAATGCCAAAATTTTCGTCATTTAACAATTCTTTTGGGAGCTCGGCATAGGTTGGCGTTACATTTTTACTGTAATTGGGTAGGTCGATTTTTCCTAATTCAAACTCCACACGGGCTAATTGATCGGAAACAGAAGCCATATATGGTTCTGGTTCAAAGGCAGGGATATTAAAACCAAAATAATTCTGGGTAATTTCCTGAGTTCGGATGCTTTCAATGTATAAATCGCGGTATGATGTATTTGTCTTTATAGTAAGATTGTTTTGATGTAACTCATTTTTATACCGAAACACGCCCGGAAAGATTGCAGAATATTCGCTTTTTACAACAGGAATTCTATGCTGAAAAGCCCATGGATATAGTTGAAAAATGGATCCATAGTTTAAAGAATACGAACATTCAATAACAGACCCCATTTTAACATTGCTAAATGCAAAGCTAATGGTATAAGAATTAGCTGATTTTTTCTCCACATATATATCCTTTTTGTTAACAGGGGTTTCCTCAATTTTGCCGTTTACGAGGTTAAAAGTAGATGCTTTTAAGTTCGGAATACGGGTTGAAAAATATGTTAGTTTTATGGAAGCCTGATCGAGTCCCTGCGGTTTTAAAATTTTAATGCGGTAATGTTTTGTTACTGTTAGTGGTTTATCTGCAAGAGCATTAATTTTGGCTTGACCCCAATCGAACAGATAAACGGCTTCGGCTTCTTTGTCCTGCTCATATTCGGTCATCTCCATGTCGGCCATGGATACCGTGCCAAAAGGGTATGGGGATTGGGCGGAGAGGGGATTTATGGTAAAACATTGGCTTAAAACTATTAAGCCTAAAATGCGAAATAATGGCATACGTTTTTTATTTTAAGGTTCAAGAGTTGGGTCGTATTCATAAAATCTTTTTCTAATCGTTCCATCATCTATAATTTCACTATCCCATACATAAATTTTATTATTAATTCCAAAGTGAAATCCTGGTGAATCTGTAGGTGCTCCAGAGCAGTGCTTTAATTCATTTGTAATAGGATTGTATTGGTAAAATCCTTTATAGTAGCTTTGAATAAATACTTTATCTTCGCTTTTGACTGCTGTTAGGGGGTATAAAGGTGGAAATTCGTTTTTTTTCAGCCAACTATTACTTACAGGATTATATTCCATTAAATTATAATTTGAAACAATATATCCTAAATTATTTAATGAGAAACCGAAAAATTGGGTAATGTCATTATATAAGGGCACTTCACCCTTATTTACTAATTCTTTTGTATCTGTGTTATATTCGTATAATTCTGATTTGGTTCCGCCATATCCTGAAAATCCAAGTCCTGCGATATAAAGTTTTTTTGAAATAAAGAATGGTACAAATTTACTATAATAATTATATATTACTTTTTCGTCAATCCAAATATTATTTGCATAGTCATATTTATAAATATTAGCACTTTTTGTATCATAGTTGCTGGAAGATGAAATTGCGTAAGCATTGCTATTATTAGATATTATTGTATAATTTCCTGGGGTTTGATTAATGAATTTATCATTTTTTATTATCCAAGAATCATTTAATGGATCATATTCATATAAATAAAAGGGAGGTTTATTTAATAAGAAATAACCTTTATTATTAATTGAAAACCCACTATATGTTGAAGTAAAATAATCAGAAATTGGTGGTGGCGTTTTTATTTTCCATGGAGATTTAATTTTTAAATCAATACCAGATGTATTTACAATGTAGCTGTTCCCAATTTTTATATCGAGTGTATTATTACTGCTTGTTGGAATATTACTAACAATTATCTTAATAAGTTTGTAATTACTATCATCTAAAATACTATTTGTATTATAACCATTTATTTTAACTGATGCCCAGGTTAAGTTTGTTCCTTTTACATATATAGTATCAGAACTTCCTTTTACTTGTGTTGGACTTATTGAATATATAACCGGATCGTTGGGCTTAATAAATACAGAAGTTGGATACACCATTTCATAATTGGAGCTATTCATTAATATTATATTATATGATCTTCCATATCTGTAAAAGTTGTAAAGTTTAAATTTTATTGAATTGAAAGATTTAGAAACAAGGCTAATTGATATATCATCAGCATAAACATTTGTTACTTTATCTAAGTTTGATCCATATAAAGTGATTGTTTCTGCAAAATCAAAATTTATAGTGCCCTTAAGATCCAATTTGGGGTTTATAATCTTAATTTTTTTCTCATTGGAGAATTGCCCTAGTACATCAAGTTTTAAAGCAAATGTTCCACTTTCTTTATTTGTTAATTTTACCTCTATTGTATTGCTGTCAATCCATTTCACATTGGTTAATATTTCATCTTTGAAATAAACCTTAGTAAACTCATTCTTAGCACCTTTAATCCTTAAAGTTACGGAACCTGGAGTTGAGGTAGAATCAATATTAGATGAAATAATTTCAGGTTTAGAAATGTGGAATTTTATAGTAGGTTCATTAAATGGACCAACGATTATATCAGACTCAACTTTGTCGAGATTTGCAGGTACTTTAAAAATTAAAACAGAATCAGACCAGTTAATTAGTGGTACTTGTGTATTATTGAATTTTACAATGTTGTAATTCTTTGAAGCAAAACCTTTCCCTTTTATAATAACTGTGTCTCCCCAATATCCTGTATTTTTAGAAATCCCATAGATTTTAGGAAGTATTAATTTTAATCGCTTTGGATGATAACTCGAGTTGCCACTTACCGTTATCCCAATTTTTACCACGGAAGTATCAATTCCGGGAGGAACTGTGCTGGAAACAATAGAATCATTTATGATTTGCCCACTGTTAGTTGTATTTCCAAAAATTATATAATTGCCATAAGCGAGTTTACTGAGGTTTTTACATTTAAAATAGATGGTTTCACCAAGTTTAGCACTATCAGGCCAATAATCGATTATTTTTGGGGCAAGACTACCTAAACTCATAAACTCGACCTCTTTTCCATAAACGGTATATTTAATAGTTTTTACATACGCTTTAACGGTGTATTTCTTTTTGGTGGCAAGCGAATGATCAATTCTGAAATTGAATTTTTCTTTTTTTTCAAGTGAACCTAATGAAACATATTCTGTTGATGGAAAACTTGTAGATGTTTCACCCCAAACAAATCCGCAATCAATTACCCTTTCTTGCCCAAAAGAAAACAATTCACCTGTAAAAACTGCCCCCGTACTATCTATATCAATTACTTCTAAGGTAGTAACCCTAGGGAAATCGCGCGATATCATTTCCTCTTTTTTGCACGTTACTATAATTAGTGCAATAGTTATGAGTGCGACTGCGGAAAATTTAAGATTTAGTTTCATGCAAGCAAATAAAAAAGCATAATTGGTTAGTAACCGCTGCGAATATAAAAACTATGTGTGAGCATTTTGAATTTATTATTAAATTATGGAACATATGCCGGATCAAATTCCAAAATTTCTATGCTGTGAGATTGGTCATACGTACTTGTAACTAAATAACATTTATTATCAATATTGTATGAATTTGAGATGTATTTATTTTTAATTGGAAAATTTAGGACTTTTTTCCAAACTTTACTTTGTAAATCGAAATATATACATTCGTCAAAAGAATATCCTCTGCCTATTTGAAAATAAATTCTTTCATTTTTAGCATAAAATGGTAGGGGGGTAAAATATTGGTCACTTAAGCAAGGAGCAGTTGAGATATTAACAAGACTATTGTTTATTGGGTCAAATTTCCAAATATTGAATTTATTAAATAAATAAATGTAATTGTCATGTGCATAAGCATATGTATTTGGTTGGGGATCCAATGATGTATTATTTAAATACGTCCATTTGTCATTATCAAAATCATACTCCCATAACTCATTAACAATTGCTCCTTTATAATAACCACCGAAAATATATCCTTTATTATTCATTGAGACAGCAACTGCATGTGCTCTAGGCGTACCAGGAAAATCATCTAATTTTTTATAAATCTGTGATAAAGGGTCAAATTCATAAAATGTTTTTAGGGGAGAGTAATCTGCTGTTATACCTGAACATATATAACTCTTCTTACCAATGTTAAAAACTGCAGGTTGGTCAATTTTGGGTAGAATATTATCAATAACAGTCATTTTTTTTTGATAATGATCGAATTTTAATTGAGTATAGTTTAAATCTATACGATTAGACAAAACAAAACCAATATTATCAATACCTTTTGTAAAATAACCAGCTATTTGAATATTATTATATTTATAATATAGAGAAAGGGGACTATTCCATATTAAACAATTCTTTTTTATTGTATAGTTTCCACCTGAAAAACTAGAGCCAAATATTTCAGCTTTTATTGAATATTGGCCTCTCAATAAAATTGGCATTTGACAAATGATTTTACTTTTTGATTGAGAAATGATGTTTATCTTATCACTAATTCCTTCAATTGTAATTAAGGTATTGGTCGGGTGAAAATATTTCCCAATCACAGTGAATTCTATGTGCTGATCATCAGTTGGATTAATTATTTCACTTATTACTGGATCTGGAATTTTAAAATCTAATGGGGTTGAAAATTTAAAATTATCAGCTTCCAAATGAATTTTATTATTTTTATATAAATGATTTTGTGCTATTAAAACTCTAATTGTTTTATCATCAATATATTCAATCGATCCTGTTTCATATTTATAATTAAGAGTTCCAAAATATATTTGCCAATTCTTGTATAAGTCAAAATTCGCACCTTTTATTATTAACGTATCTCCCCATGCAGCCTCCGAAAGAGATACAATTTCTGGAATTTGATAAATAAATAATTCTTTACTGACAATTTGAAAAAGGTCATCTTTTATAGCTATAAGAAAAGAACCAGATTTTGAAAGTTGCGGCATAATAATAGTTATGCTTGAATCAGTTTTTGATTTCACGATTGCATCAATTCCTCCAACGCTTACTTTTGCAATAGCAGTTCTTATATTCTTTGTATTTATAGTTACTTGTGACCCAACCGTGCCATTTTGTGGATTTAATGAATTAATTTTCCCTAATTCTAGGGAAAATTTTTGAGGAGATTTAAATTCAAAACTATTTACCTTAATTGAAATTTCTGAGCTTTCCTTATTTAAACTTGAGGGTACGTTAACTTCAATTACAGAATCCGACTTAAGTATACTTGTAACCAGAATATTATCAAAAAATATTTTCTGGGCCAGGCGTATGTTCTTCCCTTTAATTTTAATAACCGATTTCCATCCACCGGAAGCCGGATCAATCGAGGTTATTTTAACATTTGGCGTAAGCTTAAATAGCTTATCGCTGGGATAAATAACATTGTCGAATCTAATAGATACTTTGCTAATAGTAGTATCTAAGCCATATGGTACGTTGACTTTAATTAAATTATCCGATTCAAACGTGTAAGTATCGGCGAACGTATTATTAAACAGAATGTTCATTTTATTTCGGTTGACGCCAAAAAATTTGCCCCGGATGATAATGGTATCATTCCAACTGCCGGAATCGGACGATAACGATGTAATTATGGGAGCATGGCTTCCTAAACTAACAAAGCTAAGCTCGTTTCCAAACACAGTAATTTTCGGGGTTTTAATAAAAGCCTTGAAGTAATAAGTTTTTCCTTCCGTCATTGCCCGATTGGCACTAGCCTGGAATGATCCTTTTTCTGAACGATTTCCGAGAGAAACTTTTTCCATATAATTAACAGCATCTTTATTATCGCTCCAAACAAAGCCATGGTCGATAATTTCGCTGCCCGATGGCATATCAATTATTTCTCCGCTAAATACAGCCCCAGTATCTGAGATCATTTCTACAAAATTTGTATGAACACGGGGGAAACCAATATCCTTTAATTCATCATTCTTACAGGTCAGAAGTAAACTAGTACTTAAAATAAGGGCAATGGAGGAATATTTTAAAAAGGATTTCATATTACTTAGGTAATGAAGCATTATTGGTTAGTAACCGATGCGAATATAGTATTTATAATGAACGATGATTTTAATTCGGGTTTTTTTTTGATTCATGGTGCTTTATTGTAGATAAATCAAAGTATATGTGCTTAAATTTTTTTCCTTTCATATTTTTACTAAGTTTAGACCGAAATATACCAAGAAGCATACTTATGAAAAAATTTCTAACCAACATCGTGTTTATTCTCCTGATTGGACACGTTGCACTGGCTCAGACCGATTTCCAAAAAGGATATATTGTTAAACAAAACGGGGATACCTTGCGCGGGTATGTGAATTTTCAGAAGGAAGCTCAAAACTATACCATCTGCAATTTTAAAAGGTTCGAAATTGCTTTTCCGATACACTACTCTCCCGAAAAATTAATTGCTTACGGAATTGATGGGGGCAAACAATATTTCGCAGCAAATATTAATGGAAAATCACACTTTATTGAGTATTTGGTAAAAGGCAAAGTAAGCCTACTGTATTTGAACAAGGGGGGGCAGCATTATTATATAAAAGGGGTTGGAGAGAAAATTACGGAACTGAAATCGGGCAAAACAATGGATCAGGTTTCGAACCAAACTTACGATCGTTATAAGGAGTACCTGTTAGAAAAAATGAAAACGGAAGTATTAACCGAAACGATAAACAATTCAAAACTCGAAATAAACTCCCTGACGGCTCTTGTAAAACAATACAATGAACTCTCAAATGTTGCTTACGAAATTCCGCATAGACCTTCCGAAAAAAGTATATTAAAAGATTATAGCATAATCGGAACAAACAAAGTGAAGTTTGGAATTTTAGGAGGTGCAACTATTTATACATTTTATTCAACTGCCACCTTAAAAGAGTATGATTATATAGCGAAAGCTGATTTTAAACCTGTTTTTAGCCCTATTGGAGGATTGTTTTTAAAAGGTATTTTTACGAGGAGCCTTCCCCGTTTATCTTTTCAAACGGATATACTTTATCAAAAAGTTTCTTTATATGGATTTTCGAATTACAAAAATAGCAGTTCCTCTACTCTTGAACTATACAACGATATTTTTATGGACTTTGATGTTGTAAAGTTTCGAGGGAATATAAGTTATTCATTTTTCTCCTCCTCTTTTAGGGTCCTTCCTCATGTTGGTATTTCGTATAATTATTTGTCGAAGCCTGATTATAAAAGGTTTTATGAGCAATATACTACTACAACCAATGTTGTAAAATCGTATGAATATTCCGATCTGAAAATCAAAAACGCCGAATTGTCCTTAGTGGGAGGTTTAACATTTGAATACCAGCTTTCGTCGGCACGACTTCTTTTTTTGAATATAGACTACGATTTTGGAAGCAAGGTTATTGAAGATGTGGTTGTGCAAAATGGAAGTAAAGTCGCTCTAACTGGTCATGCTTCGGGTTTAACCTTCATGCTAGGGTTATCGCTGTAGTTTACCCCAATTAACGCTAGTGAAATGGAGAGTTACTTTGATTTTCAAATAATTTACAATGTTCCTTCCTGAAATTTAGGTATTAATTTACTTCTTCAATACTTATTACTTCATAAAAATCGATGCCAATTGGATACGAAGAACAAGGTTCTTCTTTTTTTCCAAGCTCTATCAATACAGGAATCGGGCTTTTTATTTCAAATCCAACAGAATCGGCCATTATGGGATCATCTATCCGGATGGTATCATTCCCGATTTTTACATCCCATCCCCAGCAGCACATGCATTTTTCGGCATGAAACGCAATAACTACAGCATTTGCTTTGGATGAAGCATCCTCTTTTTTACAGGATAATAACATTAATAAGAATAGGAATGAGGCAGCAAATAATTTCATCTTTTGAAGGTGTTTTTATATTGATGCTAATTTGAAGAAAGGTTGCGCCTTTTTAAACAAATCTCTCTTGCACCTGTTCGCAATTCGTTACATCGATTCGGAAGCGCGTTTTAATGCAATAATGTCTCAAAAATTTCGATGGTAGCCCTCGATTTATTCAGGGTGTAAAAATGCAGTCCCGGCGCTCCCATAATTAATAAATCGCGGCATTGCTGTATGGCAAAGTCCATCCCAATTTGATATACCTTGTCGGGATTAGATTGGTAAGCTGTCATTTGTTCAATTATTTCAGCGGGAATAGAGGCACCACTCATTTGGACAAACCGTTTTATCTGGTTAAAAGCTGTAATAGGAATAATTCCCGGAATGATACGGCTGTTAATTCCTTTCTGACGGGCTTTTTCAACAAAGTCAAAATAAAGATCGTTGCTGAAAAAAAGCTGTGTCAGCAAAAAGTCAGCTCCCGCATCCACTTTCTTCTTTAAATTGTCCAAATCTTGCACCAGGGTATTGGCTTCAGGGTGCTTTTCTACATATGCAGCGCCTCCTACACAAATATCCTGTTTGCTTTTGCCAAAAGCAATAAGGTCGCTGGCATACGAAAATCCTTCAGGATGCGGGGTAAAGGTACCTTCTCCTTTGGGAGGATCACCTCGTAATAACATCAGGTTATCAATACCCAATCCTTTTAAATATGCTAAATCGGCTTCTACTTTCGAACGGGATGCATTTACGCAGGTATAATGCGCCATAGTATTTAATCCAATTTTATTCTGAAGTAAATCTACCAGGGCAAACGTACGTTCCTGGGTCGATCCTCCGGCTCCATAGGTTACCGAAACAAACGATGGATTAAGCTTAAGCAGTTGGCCAACGTTGATACCAAAATCTACCGCCGATATTTCATCTTTGGGAGGAAAAAACTCGAAAGAGTAGGTGCGGGCTTGGGTTTTGAAGATGTCTGTTATTTTCATAGAAAGAGTTACGTGTTGCGAGTTATGCGTTGCGGGTTATAGGGGTTCGGGTTTTTGAGGTGGAATAACATTATTCCAGTTTTTTTCAACATACTGGATAAAGCTGTTTATTTTTCTGCCAAGTTCATCATATTTTAAAAGCAGATCGGTTACTTCAATTTCACTATATAATGTTTTAATTAATTCGAGGTGATGTATGGTTTCATCACAGGAGGCATGGGCATAAATTAAAAATTTAATGAAATCCATTTTATACTTATTTCGTCCATACCCTTCTACAATAGTTGCTGAAATACTTTTAGAGGATCGCCTTATTTGAGATCCGGTTTCATAAAGTTCGAAGTTTGGTAGTTGTAAAGATTTCTTGTGAACTATTATTGATAATTCAAAAGCAATTTTATAAATATCAAGATCTTTATAACTTTTCATAAGCCATTATAGAATAGGAACTTTTATATTTTTATATACAAAATTCACAACCCACTTCCTGCAACTCGAATCCTGTATTTTAAACTCACAACTCTTATCTCGCAACCCGCAAGCTGTATTTATAAACCCGCATCCCGCAACCCGTATCCTGTATTTTAAACCCGCAACTCGTATCCCGCAACTACTTATAATTCAAGTTCGACGCCAAAAACCTTTCAATAATACTAACCGGAAGTTGTTTACGTTTTGCATAGTCATCAACCTGATCAAACCCAATTTTATCGACAAAGAAATACTTCGACTGCGGATGGGCAAAAAGCAGTCCGCTAACCGAAGCAGCCGGCATCATCGAAAAACTATCGGTTAATGTTACATCGGTTAATTTTTCAGCCTGAAGGAGATCGAATAAGGTACGTTTTTCAGTATGATCAGGACAGGCAGGATAGCCGTGTGCCGGACGAATTCCCTGGTATTTTTCAAGTAAAAGTTCGTCGAGCGTGAGTTGTTCATTTGGAACATACCCCCATATTTCCTGGCGCACTTTGGCGTGGATCAACTCGGTAAAGGCTTCTGCTAATCGGTCGGCCAGGGCTTTTACCATGATAGAATTGTAATCGTCGAGTTTCTTTTCGAAGATTTGCGCTAATTCAACCGCACCAATTCCTGCAGTCACTGTAAAAGCTCCAATGTAATCGATCACACCACTGCTTTTTGGCGCAATAAAATCGGACAGGCATAAATTGGGAACACCGGCTTCTTTTTTAACCTGGTTACGAAGGTTTCGGAAAGTAGTGACAACCGTTGACCTGCTTTCGTCGGAATATACTTCGATATCATCTCCTACCGAATTCGCAGGATAAATTCCCACAATGCCTTTTGCTTTTAATAATTTCTTCTCAATTATTTCGTCTAATAACTGATTGGCGTCAGCATATAGTTTTTTAGCTTCCTTACCCTGATCTGAATCGTCCATAATATCAGGCCATTTGCCCTTAAGCTGCCAAACGATGAAGAAGAATATCCAGCTTATATATTTTCGTATTTCGGAAAGATCAAAATCTTCGTACGTTTTAACACCCACAAAAGCAGGTTTTACTGGAGGATTTTTCTCCCAGTCGATTTGTAATGCATTGCCCCGGGCTTCTTCTAGCGAGACATATTGTACCTGGCTTGATTTACCGGCATATTGTTCGCGAAGGGCCGTGTATTCGTTTCTTACATTATTTATGAAAGCTTCCTTGCCATCTTTCGAAAGTAAGCTACTTACTACCGGAACACTTTTCGAGGCATCCTTTACATATACCACCGGTCTCGAATAATTTGGTTCTATTTTAACGGCCGTATGTATTTTCGAGGTGGTAGCTCCTCCAATCAGCAAGGGGAGGTTCATTCCGGTACGTTCCATTTCGGAGGCAACATACATCATCTCTTCCAGCGATGGGGTAATAAGACCGCTAAGTCCTACAATATCTACTTTTTCGTCGCGGGCTGCCTGCAATATTTTATCGCACGAAACCATCACTCCCAAATCGAGAATCTCGTAGTTGTTACAGGCTAAAACTACGCTCACAATATTTTTGCCGATATCGTGCACGTCACCTTTAACGGTGGCAAGTAAAATTTTTCCGGCAGCAGAACTTTTTCCACCGGCGGCTTTTTGTTTTTCGATTACCGGCTGAAGATAGGCTACCGCTTTTTTCATTACCCGGGCGCTTTTCACTACCTGGGGCAAAAACATTTTGCCAGCACCGAATAAATCGCCCACCACGTTCATTCCATCCATCAGGGGGCCTTCTATGATATCAAGTGCCTGTGGGAATTGAACCAGGGCTTCTTCCATATCTTTCTCAACAAAGGCGTCGATTCCCCGAACCAGTGAGTGGTTTATACGATCAAGCAGTGGCTCTTTACGCCAGTCTTCTGTTTGAACAACTGCTTTTCCTCCCTGTCCTTTAATTTTTTCGGCAAAATCGATTAACCGTTCGGTAGCATCGGGGCGACGGTTAAGAACTACGTCTTCCACCAGTTCGAGGAAATCTTTGGGTATCTCGTCGTAAACCTGAAGCATACCCGGGTTTACAATGCCCATATCCAAACCAGCTTTGATAGCGTGGAACAGAAATACCGAATGCATGGCTTCGCGCACGGCATCGTTTCCACGGAATGAAAAGGACAAATTGCTAATACCTCCGCTGATTTTTGCATGCGGGAGGTTTGCTTTAATCCACTTTAACGTACGTATAAAATCGACCGCATAGTTGTTGTGTTCTTCAATGCCGGTGGCTATTGCCAGCACATTTGGGTCAAAAATTATATCCTGAGGAGGAAAGTTAATTTCTTTGGTAAGAATGTTATATGCACGGGTGCAAATCTCGGTGCGGCGTTCGAACGAATCGGCCTGTCCCTTTTCATCAAAAGCCATAACTACGGCAGCAGCTCCATAATCGCGAATCTTACGGGCATATTTCCGGAAGTTATCTTCTCCTTCTTTTAAACTAATTGAATTAACAATCGATTTTCCCTGAACACATTTCAGTCCCGCTTCAATAACCGACCATTTGGATGAATCAATCATGATCGGAAGCCGCGAAATTTCGGGTTCCGAAGCTACCATATGGAGAAAACGGACCATGGCCTTTTCGGCATCGAGCATGGCATCGTCCATGTTCACATCAATAATCTGAGCGCCCCCTTCGACTTGCTGACGGGCTACTTCGAGTGCTTCTTCGTATTTATCTTCGCGAATTAAACGGGCAAACTTCAGCGATCCCGAAACATTTGTTCGTTCGCCAATATTTACAAAGTTGACGTCTTTGCTTATTTTCAGAGGTTCGAGACCGCTCAGGCATGTATCGAGTGTTGGTGAGGCCGGCATGCGAACTTTCCCGGTTTCGATAGCTTGGGCCATCGCACGAATATGATCGGGAGTCGATCCACAGCATCCTCCAACAATATTGGCAAAACCGTGCGATATAAAATCATGAATATGATGCGCCATATCGGCGGGTGTTTCGTCGTATTCCCCAAATTGGTTGGGTAAACCGGCATTTGGGTAAACACTCACATAAATGGAAGATTTTTTAGATAGCTCTTCTACGTAAGGACGCATTTCTTTCGGTCCGAGCGAACAGTTCAGACCAATGCTCAACAAATCGATATGTGAAACGGAATGTATAAATGCTTCGAGGGTTTGTCCTGACAAAGTCCGACCGCTGGCATCAGTAATAGTAGCCGAAACCATTAACGGCATCCTAATGTTTTTAGAGCGCAAAAGCTCGTTAATCCCATAAAGCGCTGCTTTGGCGTTTAATGTATCAAATACTGTTTCAACCAGCAATAAATCAACACCACCATCAATCAAACCGCGTGCTTGTTCGGCATACACTTCTACCAGATCATCGAATGAAACGGCTCGATAACCAGGATCGTTAACGTCGGGTGACATGGATGCTGTTTTATTAGTCGGACCAAAGGCTCCGGCTACAAACCGGGGTTTGTTGGGAGTTAGGGCTGTATATTTTTTAGCGGCATTCAACGCGGCCTTTGCCGAGGCAAGGTTGAGATCGTATACCAGCGATTCGAGTTGATAATCGCTTTGCGAAATACGATTCGCACTAAAGGTATTTGTTTCGACAATATCCGAGCCCGCAGCAAAATATTCAGAGTGGATACTTTCAATTATCTGGGGTTGTGTAATCGATAAAAGGTCATTATTTCCTTTCAGGTCGCACGGATGATTTTTAAATTGTTCGCCCCTGAAATCAGCTTCGGTAAGTTTGTACCTTTGAATCATGGTACCCATTGCCCCATCGAGAAGCAGAACACGTTTTGCAATTTCAGTATATATAGATGCTTTTTCGCTCATAGTAAAAATTGACATTTATCATAAAAGCCACAAAGTTAAAAGAATGTTATTAATTGAGGAATTTTTCTTCTTGCAGTTTGTTTGTGATATTGATTTTGGACAGAAGGGAGATGTTAAACGCTATTAATTAGAGATTCAAAATTGAGTGGAAGGGGCAACTAGATCATTACTTTTATGAACTTTAAACAGGCACACAATTGTTTATCAACTGTATCAGTAGTTTCTTATTAATAGGCTTTGCAATATAACTGGTGCAGCCAATTTTTAGAACCTCATCTTTTTCAGTTTGCAAAGCATAAGCAGTTTGTGCTATGATGGGGATTTCCGGGAATTGCTGCTTAATAATTTTTATTGCTTCAAAGCCATTCATAACCGGCATCTTTAAATCCATTAGAATTAGCTTAATTTCCGGATTGGATTTAAGGATATTAATAGCTTCCAAGCCATTAACAGCATGAATTAAGGGATATTTATCAGAAAGTATTTCTTTCAGAAAAATGAAATTTATTTCATCGTCTTCAGCCACGAGTATTATATTTCTTTCGGCTGAAGATTTTGTTAATTGCAAACTTAGATTTTCCTCCTCAATAGCATCTGATATCATTTGCGCTGGTTTGTAGGGTAAGGTAAAGTAAAATGTAGATCCAAAGCCTGGTTCAGAGTTTAACCAAATTTTACCCCCCATTATTTCTACCAGTTTTTGAGAAATAGAAAGTCCCAATCCGGTTCCTCCGCACTGCCGTGAAAGTTCCAAATCGCCCTGGCGAAATCTTTCGAAAATAACTGTTTGAAGTTCCGGAGGAATACCAATTCCGGAATCTTGCACATAAAATTCCAAATAGTTAGATTTTAACGAATAACCAAATTCTATAGCGCCTTGTTCGGTGAATTTTATGGCATTGTTTATCAGATTATTTAAAATTTGGTAGACCTTGGTTTTATCGCAGTAAACGATGCTTTCAAAATCTGTTAATCCTTTCATATTTAGTAGAAATACATCGGATTTATTTCTGTTTGATGTGTAAAAATCATACAATTCATCAATTAGATTATTAATCGAAGCAGGCTCGATTTTTATTTCAATTTGTCCGGCTTCTATTTTTGAGATATCCAGAATATCATTCAGGATCGATAAAAGTCGATGACCACTTGTTATAATAATATTGGTATAGAAATCGATTTTTTCGCGCGAAATATCTGGTGTGCCAAGCATTTGCGAGAAACCGATAATTCCATTCATGGGAGTTCGTATTTCGTGGCTTAAGTTTGCCAGGAATGCAGATTTAAGCTGATCGCTTTCCATGGCCTTTTCTTTTGCCACTAATAAAACATCGTTCGTTTGTCGTAATTCTTCAATCAGCGATTCATATTCTTCGTTTTGAAGCGAAATTTCTTCACTCTTTTCGCGAATTACTTTTTCGGCAATTTTGTACTTCGAGATATCCCGAATGATATCGATATACCTTACAACTTCTTGCTTGTCATCAAGTATTGGCGACGATTTTATCGAATACCAGCTCTTGGTTTTGTCGTTATATATTTCAACCATTTCGTGTTTAGACGAACGAATGCTTTTGCAGATTGGACAGGTTTCGCACGATTGTTCATTGTGGAGCAGGTTCTGATAGCATTTTTGGCCAATAACCTCTTCGTATTTTTTATTGAATAGCTCTAATCCACGGGTGTTTATATCTTCAATTTCAAAGTTTGTATTCACTATCATTAAAACATCGTCGATGGCATTAATGGTGTTTACCCAATTATGGTTTATCTGTTTAATATTTTCCCGAAGTTGAACTTTAGAAAGGAACAGCTCACGATTTAAGGTTTTTTTCGATTCTTTTTGATTTTCGCCTTTGTCTTTTAGTTGGTTACCTGGCGTAGTATTTTTATTCATACAGCACAAATTGATTCAACCTATATAAAGTTAGGTTAATTAACTTATATAAGGAATAAATTAACCTTAAAATATCTAACTGTTATGCGGTAAAGTATAAATATTCCATAGTCATCAATCCACAGTCTATAGATTATGGATTGATGACTATGGACTGTGGACTGGTACTTATTTAATATTGATGAAAAGCATCGGAAATAAAAGCCAGAACTGTAGGGAGCGATTCGCGCCAATAGCTCCAGTTATGGGCGCCATCGCGAATTCGGAATTCGTGGGGAATTTCCTTCTTGCGCATAGCGATATGAGTTAACGAATTGCCTTCAAAAAGAAAGTCGTCGTCTCCACAGTCAATATACCATCGAACCGCTTTTTTCTGATCC
>Ga0316608_1000326_pt1 | contig 23673 bp, 21 predicted proteins | sample MIS2016152B_MG_FD_207673 | JGI IMG/M metagenome (GOLD analysis project Ga0316608, IMG submission 207673) | Microbial mat bacterial communities from Middle Island sinkhole, Lake Huron, Michigan, United States - MIS.2016.152B | ecosystem: Environmental > Aquatic > Freshwater > Lake > Sediment...
TATATGAAACTTTTTTATACGAAAATATAATTAAAAATATTAAAATATTGTTACTTTATGTTAATTTTATTTGGCTAACTCAATTTTTCCATCTTATTTTTACTTTAGGGACGCACACTAATTAATCTTTTTCTGATTTTATTTTATGTTTTTGAAATTAATGGCAAAATTACTTTAAAAATTTGAGTATCATTTATGATTTCAATTTTTTCGTCTGTAAAAAATGAATATCTTGATTTTAAATTTGTTAATCCGGTTTTTGAACTTTCTTTATAATCGCTTCGGGCTTGAATTTTATTTTCAATAACTAACGAATTATTTTTGGTGTAAATCAGAACTTTCAATGGATTTGCCTGAGATGTTTCGTTATGTTGAATTGTGTTTTCTACCAACATTTGCAGACACATAGGCAAAACAAATTCTTTTTTCTGATTTTCTTCAATTTTAATTTCAAATATTATACTATTTTCAAATCTTATTTTCAGTAGATAAATATAATGCTCCAAAAATTCCATTTCTTCCTGCAAAGTAACCAATTCATTATTATTACTTTCTAAAACATAGCGATATACCTTAGAAAGTTCGTTAATAAAATCAACTGCTTTATCCTGATTTTTATAAACTAATGAAGTTAAAACACTTAAATTGTTAAATAAAAAATGCGGACTTATTTGATTTTTCAGTAATACCAAATTGGTTTTTAGTTGTTCTTTTTCAATGTCTTTACGAAGTTTTTCTTCGTTCATCCATTTATATTGAAGTTCAAAAGCTGTTCCTATTCCAATGATTAAAATTCCGGTAATTAAATTTTCGAAAAATGTTGGTAACAAAGAATGTGGTGTAAATATTGAATCTTGACGAAAATAAGCTTGAATTTCAGGTGGAAAAATTACGGAATGTATAAATATATCAAAAAAAGTAATAACAATAATCGAAGTTAAAACCGATATAAAATAATATGTTCGTTTATTGTTAAACAATAATTTAGGAACAAGAAAATAAATATTTACAAGAAAAATAATGAAAAAGAAAAAAAGATGAATCCAATCTCCTAATACACTGTCCCATCGCATTTGGTTTAAGTCTTGCATTCCACGTATATAAGCGGCTAAAAAAACTAATGCCCAAATAAGACAATATAATAAGAAAAATCGTTTTTTTGTTTTAAACATTATTTTAATTTTTTAAAATTGCAATTTATAAATAAAATTCGGAAAAAAGTTTTTTGAACTTATTGAATATTTCTTACTAATCTTACATAATTAAATACTCTTTCTTCACCTTCTCCTGTTCCTATTACTTTTGCGTCAAAACGCACAGCACCTGCACCGTGAAGGTTTTCGCCGTTTCCATCTTCCGCTTGTCCAAAAGCCACATACCACGCAGATACATAACTACCGGTTGGACTTGCAATTGCAGAAGTATTTGTCCAATAATAAGGATAGTCAGCTTTTCCACCATCGTTTAAAATACTTGAACAACTGAAAAGTGGATTTATTGCAGGACCAACATTTGCAGGGTCTGTTGCATAAGGAGAGCGACTGTAATCCACAATACTTTGAAGTTCTTTTGTATTTGGTAATCGCCAATCGTTATGAGTTAAAAAATTAGCAGCGTTCTGGGTTTGTGCATAAGCCAATGCATCGTCCCAATCAATTCCCGAGCCGTTATCGGCTTGTGTCCACATTAATCCGGTAGCTAAATCAGAAATTGTTCCGTCATTATTGTCCTGAAATAAATTTTCGCCGTAAGCAAGATTTCCTCTAATGCAACGAACTAAGTGCATTGGACCGGAATTGATAGAATATGCTTTAATATGTCCTGTGCCAAAATTTACACCAAAAGCAAGTTCTGCACCTGCTTCTTCGCCGTGACCTGTGTTAATGTTGCCCAAAACTCCGGTATATTTATCACTACTCCAAAAAATTGCGTGACTTAGTTCTTCTTCGCTGCTGTAATTTATTGTAAAATAATCTGTTTCAACATAGGGCCAGCCGGTGCTTCCATTCCACAACGAATATAATTCTTTTATTGTTGGAAGTCGCCAGTCGTTGTAACCACCGTAGTTTTGTTTGTTTAATTTGTCAACAACTTTTTGAGTTGTAGCCCAATAATAATTTCCATCGTCATAATCTTTTTGCCAAGTTAATCCCGTAACCTCGTCTTTAATTGTAAGTCCATCGCTACTTTCAGTATAACTTGGTGAAATGTGTGAAAACTGAGCATCTTGTCCGTAAAATTTATCTCCCAAAATAGGTGAAATAATATTGCCAACACTATCGGTACAAAAATTTTGACTTGTTCCAACTATTGGATAACAACCTGCATAAGCTGTTTCTCGTGAAATTATTTCTAATTCATATTTTTTACAACTTGTTAAATTTAAACTTAATATGATTAAAACACCTAACAAAACTGATAAATAACTCTTTTTATTTAATTTTGATTTCATTTGTTTTAAATTTTAAAATTTATCTATTACAAAAATAATTAATGCAATAAAGTTTTAAAACCAAAAACAATTGAGTTGTTGAAAAAACGGGTTGAGTTGTTGAAAAAATTGGCTGGAGATTTTTTTAGTGTAAAATAAAAATGAAAAAGGTGAAGGAAAAATTAGTCCTTCACCTTTTCTTTTTCATCAAATACCATAATTCACATAAGAATCCATTATAAATTGTTCCTTCTGCACTTTGTTTGCTGTCTTCCGAAAAGTTGATTTTTAAATGTTTTCATCAGTTTCCGGTAAGTACCTTTTTTAAGTCGCCCTTTTCAACTATCAATAAATAAAAAAGATACGGTGCAAAAAACATAATCCCAATTATCATCGCAACAAGCGCGATAAGTATAGAAGAAAATGAAAATTTATTACGCCACATAATCCACAAACCTGAGAGAATCAGGTAGCAACTGAAATCGAGATTAAATTGACCGTTCCAATTGAGTGATTGAATGTTGTTTATTAGAACCTGAAATAAACTCCAGCCATCATTTTTTACGGCATAAACTGTATAAATTACTAATAATAAGGTTTGAATAATTAATAATGCTTTGAATAGATTTTGATTTTTCATATTTAATTTATTTTTTTGCCGGCATCCAAAGTGGACCTACTGCGATAAGTAAAACAATTATATTAATAAAAGCGTTTGATATGTTTCCAGAAGCAATACTTCCAGCACTATCCAAGAAGAACCATGCTAAAATTCCTGCCACTACCGATTTTCTTACTTCATTCGGTGCCTTATCATAAACCCATTTTTGCAAAAACCAGATGCAAACGCCCCAGCCAAATAAGAATCCGCCGGTAAGTGCTGACAAAAAACGGGTTGTGTGGGCTTCGTAGTTTTGAATACCATCTAATGGCAAACTCAAAAAGTCTAATGTCCACCTGGCGAGTTCAGAAGTGGAAGGCATGGTTCCAAAGAAAAAAACAGGACCAAACGAGCCAATTACAATGGCTGTGATTTTCAAATAAAATTTGTGCAATTTCTGTGTCATCTTTCTAATTTTAAATTTTGACAAATTTAGTAAGATGACATTTTAAATTTTAGACGCTACCGTACAATTCAGGAATTTATTACTGAGAATCCAAAATTTTCGATAACTTTTTTCAAATTATCAAAATATTCCGTTAACCATTTCTTATTCATTAATTCGGGCGAAATTCTCAGGTAGAAATTTTCGAGTGCCAGTTCAAAAATTCCTTCCAGTTGTTTTGGTGAAATGTTCAATTTCAATTCATTAACCCAAATAAGAACAAATTGATTTCCTACAATTTGATTGGATTTGATGAGAGTTTTATTATACGTTTTGTTTTCGCGATGAATTCGTAAAAATCTGTTAAACAACAAATCGGTTTTATGTTCTACAAGGATATTTATTAAATCAGGGTTAATGTTTTTACATTTTTTCTCCTTTTCGGCTATAATATACGATTGTTCAATATGATAATTCAGAAGAAAATTAACAAATACTTCCAAATCAGCAAAGTGATGATAGAATGAAGATTTGCTTATTCCGACTTTTTTAGCAAGAGATTCAATTTTAAGTCCTTGTATTCCGGAATAAGCAAGTATTTCATAACCGGTTTTAACCCATATATCATTATTTTCAAAAATCATCTTACTTTTTATTGATTAAATATGAATATTTTACAAAAACAAATTTAGAAAATATTTTGCAATTAGAAAGTAATTTTACAAAAACACATTTTTTTATAAATGCTCAAAAGCAAAAAACTTAACAAATCTATAGCATGTAAATCATACCTAACAGATAATAAAAATAAGGTTATTATTTAGGACTTTTAAAATATTGAAAATTAGTTTAATAATTAACAACAGAGGTTCACTTAGTTTTGCACAAAGTTTCACTGTTTTTTGATTATCAAATAATTAATTTTATGATATACTTTTATATAATTTGTGTTACAATGTGGTAAAAAATTAATTATCAATACTATTTTCAACCTAAATAAATACAATTATTTGAAATAAAAAATATTGTAAAAAAGTAACTATTAAATTACCTAACTAACTTTTATCTATCAATTTTTAACTTTTATCTCTTAACTCCAGATTCAAACACCCTTAACAATATTCCAGTACCAGTTTAATCCTGTGAGAATTATTATGATTATTATAAACACAACCGGAACTTTTTTTGAAATGAAAGGAAAAAGTGTTTCTTGTTTTTTTATTAAATCATTTATTATCCAAACAATTAGAGAAATGGAAACAAAAAAAGTTAAATACGAAAGAGGATTCATCATTAGTGCTTGTTCAAAATAACCTCTCACTAAATACTTTAATCCACGAGTTGTACCACAAGCTGCACACGGAATGCCGGTTAAATTTTTAAAAATACAAATAGAAAAATGGTTTGTAGGTTCAGGAATTTTTGTTATAAATAAATATAAGTATATTGCAAAAATTGAAATCAGAATTATGTAATATTTTTCTTTTACACTAAAACTCCGTTTTAAATAAATTTTATTTAAAAAGTCAATTATTTTTTTCATGTAATTCGGATAAAAAAAACCCAAAACACTAAAGCTTTGGGTTTTTTAAATTTTAAAATTAAAATATTATTCGGTTAATGGTCTACCATCAGCCATAGGCATTTTACCTGTGATAATTTGAATAAGGTCAATAATAGTCCAAATTCCGCAACCACCCATAGTTAATAACATTAACCACCAGTTGCTATATCCCATCATTAATCTGTGAATACCAAGACTACCTGCAAATACGCAAACAATAATCATTGTCATTTTTGATTGAATTTTTTTTTCTTCTGCCATGATTTTAAATTTTATTGGGTTAATAACGAAAACAAAAATAAAAAAAATATTTAATTGAACGAAAAAATATGATATTAAAATTTATTTTTTTTGATAAAATCTGAATAACAGTTATTTATAAACTATTATTTCCACAACTTTATCAATACAATTTCTATACCGATAAATAAAAGTGCAAAAACTATAAACATTTTCCAAAGTTGCTTGCCGTTATTCAATATTTCAACTTCTTGTTTTATTGAAATATTGTCGTTACTTATTATTTTGATATTGCTGTATCCTAATTTATTTAAGTTTTCCGAAATTTCGGTATCAGTATAAAAATCCATTTCCGATTCGTTTCTTAAATAGTTAAATGATAAGCCAGTAATATCATTTTCACCTTCTTTAAGCAGATAATTTCCTGCTTCTTTAACATTATTCATCATATTAATTTTGAAAACATTACTGGTTTCAGAAATTATCTGAGGAATAAATTCGTAATTGCTGGTGATATTTTTAATTTGCACTATTTCAGAATTTTCAACCTCAATATTGTTAAGCGAAATTATTTCATCAATTCCTATTTTATAATAAATTTGATTATTTGATATGCTGTACAACACTATATTATAAAGCGTTGGAACAAAAATAGGATGTTTTGCAAAATTGCTGAAATTTTCGTCAAGCGGAATATTAAGTACATATAAATTACCTTTTTTGTAATTATTAAAACTCAATACTTTAGTTTTATTTTCGGATTCGAGTAAAACAATATCATTTGAAAATGATGTTTTATTGAATTTAAAATATTGATTAAGAATTGGGAATTCTGAATTTTCGTCAATTTCTTTAAAAACATCAGTATAAATTATATGGTTTAAATTAATGGTTTCAATTCGTGTATCTGTTGTATCTTTTTCTCTGAATGTATCAGAATTTAAAGAAGTTAAAAGTTTATTGTATGATATAATATTTCCGTCTGAGTTAGGAATAATCAAAACATTTCCGCCGTTTGATATAAAATTAGTAAGTTCGGATATTAAACCAGACGAATATTCTTTTAACTCGCACAATATTATTATGTTCTGTTTAAAAAATTCAGATGTTTTTATGTCGCCCGAATTAAAATTTTCGACACTAATATTTTCGTCCTCGCCAAATAATTTATTCAAATAATGATTGTTTATTTTTTCATTAATTATCAGTAAATTAATCTTTTTATTGATATTATAACTAAAATAAAAAGAGTTATCAAATGTTATAGGATAATCAGTTAGTTCAATTTTACAATTGTTAATACCTTTATGTGTATTTGTATAATCTAGTTCTACTATTATTTCAGAATTTGGGTCGATGTTAAAACTAGAAACTGTTTTTATTGTATCATTAATATACATATTTATAGGTATTTCTGTATATTTTTCGTCTGAAGAGTTAATTATTTTTACCGAAATTTTTTCTTCTTTTCCAAACAATCTGAACGGAGAATCAAACCATACTGAATCTATAAATAAGTTGTTATTTTTTTCAACAGTAAGTGGAACTATCACTAAATTAACATCTTTGTCATAAGATAAGTTTTCGAAATCAAAATTTGTTTTCTGAAAATCTGAAATAATATATACGTTTTTATTTACATCAGAATCAGTTGAAAACAGATTCAGTATTTTTGAATATACATTGCTGAATTTTTGCGAATTAGATGAAATTTTTTGTTCTAAAATTAAATCAAAAACAGACTCTTTGTTAAGCAAATGTTGATTTTTTGATTCTAAATCGTTGTCTTGCAGAATTATATTAGTATTATTGCTGTAGGCTTCCAAAATATTGAATGCTTTATTTTTAGCTAATTGAAATGTATTTCCGAATTTTCCTTCCGAATTCATACTGAATGAATTATCGACAAATATTCCAATCTGGTTAACTTTTGATTTTGCATTTGTGTTATTATTTGGAATAAAAGGTTGAGCAAAAGCAAATACTAACATTATAATTGTCAATATTCTAGCTAAAAGAATCAGCAAATGTTTAAGTTGTGATTTTGATTTTGTTTCTTGCGAAATATTTTTCAGAAATGCAACATTGCTAAAATATACAATTTTATGCTGTCTAAAATTGAAAAGATGAATTATTATAGGTAAAAGTATTGTAAATAAAGCAAATAAAAATTGAGGATATAAAAAAGTCATTTTAAAATTGTTATTTTTTTTGATTATTTGAAAATGGCAATCTCAAGATACTAATAATTATCTTTAAATAAGTAAAAAACAAAAAATTACAAATTTTCAGACAATCCGCTTGAATAATCAATTGACATTTGTAATAAAGTATCGTGCCAAGGTGGTGCTGCTCTAACTACATGACTAAAAATGCCGTCAGGATTTTTACTTATCAACAGATACAATTTTTGCAAACTTGAAATACCTTCGTTTAAGAATTTAAAAATCTCGTCGTAATTATTAAATTCCTGAACTTTTTTTATTCGTGGATATTCTATTCCAATTCCACCTCTGAATGAGGTATAGTTGCTTGTTTCGGCTGTAACCCAGTCTTTTAAATTTTCTTCAAAAAATATTTTATAATTGTTTCTGATTTCTGGATTTAGCCCGTTTGTTCTTACTAACACATTCATTCCTATGTGACTGTATTCTAAATTTGGAACAATTTCTTTCTTAAAAAAGCCGATATTATAACCAAAAACATAAGTCATATCATCTCTTACAAAGCCTAATCCGTAAAAATGCCACTCATCAGAAATTCTCTGATGTGTGTATTTGCCTAATTTCTCTTTAAATACAGGTTTTATGCCTGAAAATATTTTTCTACGAATATCTCTTTCTAGTTCTAGTATTGCCATTTTTGCAATGTAATTGGTATTTGAAAGTCCAAAAATAGTAAAAACATTTATTTAATAAAATATTTTGAGGTTAAATATTTTTTCAAACAAATATTTTATGCTTCTTTAAGTTTAGTTTTGCAAGAAAGTATGCAAATGAAACTCCCAGTACTCCAATTCCGTACTTTACACTTCGCTTAAAATTAATTGAAGAAGCTTCGTCAAAATATTTTGTTGGACAAGTAATTTCGGCAATTTCAAATCCTGCAAAGAAAATTTGAGCAATCATTTGATTATCAAAAATAAAATCATTGGAATTTATATTGTAGTTTATATTTTCCAGGACTTGACGTGAAAATGCCCTGTAACCTGTGTGATATTCAGAAAGTTTTTGATTCATCAAAATATTCTGCGAAAAAGTCAAAAATCTGTTTGATACATATTTATAAAATGGCATTCCGCCTTTTCGTGCTCCTTTTCCTAAAATTCTTGAACCTATAACTACCTGATAAACATCGTTTGCAATTAACCAGCTAATTGATGGTATTAGTTGAGGAGTATATTGATAATCGGGGTGTAACATAATTACAATGTCTGCACCAATTTCTAATGCTTTATTGTAACATGATTTTTGATTTCCACCATAGCCTGTGTTTTTTTCGTGTTTAATTATATATTTAATACCTATTCTTTCAGCAACTTCAACTGTATTGTCTTTACTTTGGTCATCTACTAAAATAACTTCGTCAACAATATCGAAAGGAATTTCATCGTAAGTTTGTTTCAATGTTTTTTCTGCATTGTATGCTGGTAAAACAACAGCAATTTTTTTATTCTTAATCATTTGTTTTTTACTTTTTTATTTTAAAATATTCTGTAAATTATAGATATTTATATTTTGATATTCACCTATTTTTTCTTTTAAAAATGGTTGAATATAATCTTGTTTTAGCAATGCTGTATCGTTTATAATAAGATATTTGCAGCCTTGTTCAATTTTTGAAGCAAACGACATACTGTCTAGCATTTTATTCCCGAAATTTGTATAACCTTTTTGATTCATTAAATACAACGAAATATTTATACTTCCGTCCGGAATACTTACAACTAAATCATCTCTTTCAATTCCTAATTCTCTTAAGTAAGGTGTTATTGTTTCGAGTGATTTGGTGTATTCTAAATGGTGCGAATTCATCCAACCTGTATAACGGTCGTCTATGTTATTTGTAGTGAGTGTTATATTGTAAATTAAAATTATAAGAAGTATTATTTTTGTAATAATTGAATTAAAAATTTTAGGATATTCGTTTTTGAGTGTAAATGCAAAAGTTGCAAATATAAACGTCCAAATTATTAAGAAATTGATTAAATAATAATCGTGATGAATTAATGCCTGAAACCAAAATAGCAAACTTGCTATAAATCCTAATGAATAAAGAATAATTGTTGTAGTAAAAAATTTTGATATTTTTTTTGATTTTATAAAAATAAATATGGTTAGAAGAATTGCAAGTAATTGTAAATGTTTACTAAAATATGCACGAATCCATATAACTCTAATATGCTCTATTACTTCCAATATTTTTTCGTTGCTCAAGTCCCATATCGGAATAATTCCTATCAAAAATAAATTTCGATTGTAGGTATTATTGTATTTGATTGCAAATAAATACCATAAAAGTACAATAATTCCTACAATTGCAATTGGAATAATTGTTTGCAGAGGTTTGAAAAATATTTTTTCTGTGTCTTTTTTTCTAAAATTTTGAATAAATTCGACTACAAAAACAAATGAAATTATTCCAAAGCTCATAAATCCAGTCATTTTAAGTAATCCGGCTAAAAGAAATGAGCCAAAACTTAAATATAAAAATTTATACTTTTTATTTTTATAAAATTTGTAAAAAAAGCACCAGCCAATTATATCAAACGACAACGAAGGGACATTCATCAAAAAGTTATTACTATAATATACAAGCATTGGAGAAGTAAATAATAATAATGGAATTAGTAAAGCCCAGACCGAATCCTGAACAAAGTCTTCTATTGTTTTCATCAAAAAAAACAGAGCAGCAAATACAATTGCTAAATCTAAAATTCGGAATATATATTCGTGTTGTCCAAATATTTTCCAAAGAATTGCAGTTATGTAATAAAAAATTGGAAAATCACTAACTGTTTTCCCTGTGCCATCAAAAGCACGATTATTTACTTCGGGTTCAAAAAAGTTTAAATTGTTATAATAATAATTTGATGTTATTGACAAACAATCACATTGTCTCCACTGATGCAATCCTTGAGGTCGCATTGTAAATATTTCCGAAAAATTATAAATAAATATTATTATCAGAAAAAAGATTAAAAAAGTTAGTCCCGAAAATTTAGGAAAATATTTAATCATAATAATTTATTTTAGTTTTGAAATTTTTAAATCGTCAAAAAAAGAGTTTTCCTTATCGGGATTATAACAATAAACTTTTATTTGCATTTCATTAAGTTTCTCTGGAATTTCAAGCAAAATTGAAATTTCCTCCCAATCAGAATTTTCAACTTTTACTCCTTGATTATTTGTTTGATAAAATATTTCTGATTTATCTGTTTGAATTACTAAAAAACCGCTTTTATTGTCAGAAAATCTTTTAACCGAAATAAGAAATTTATCTCCGGTTTTGACCTCCCCAATAGAAGTTGTAAATCCAAATTGGTTTGTTTTATTTAGTTTTACAGAGTTTTTGCCCGAAAATGCTTTTTCATTTGATAAACCCAAAACTCCTTCGAAAAAGTAATCTTCATTTTCAGTTGTAAATAATTTATTAGTTTTATCTAAATATTCTGCATCACAAATTATTTCATTTGTAAAAGTATAATTATTTGGAATTATTTCAACAATCTCGGGTTCAATTACTGCTTGAATTCCAAGCATTGCTTTGTCATAATCTGGCGTCCTAATTAAACCCGAGAATTGTGCTGAAGGTTTTGCTTTAAGAAACGAATCCCAAAAAGCTTCTTTTGTCATTGCTTCCCAGTGAATTGCACCGTAATAATATTGAATATTCGTAAAAGTTCCGTACAATATTAAAACAGTAACAATTAAATATGAGATAATTTTTGTAATTTTCTTTTTTTGTAAAGTCCAGTCTAAAAATCCTGCTAAAGGTATTGACATTAAACTATAAGATTCAATTAATGCTCTAATTCCTAAGCCTCCGCCATACCACCAACACCACCACGAAAATATTATATAAATATTGAAAATTACAAAAAATGTAATTGGAATGAAAAAAGATTTCAGTTTTTCAATTTTAATAAGTAATGGAATTGATAATAATGCAATTAACATCAAAGGAGTATAAACAAACCAGCCCTTTCTATAACTAAATAATCCGTTAGTTATTTCGGGTTTTAAGAAAAAGAATCCTTCACCATCTTTGTACGAATAATATATCCAATGGTCTGTAACATGTTTCCAGTAAAATAGTTGAGGCAACATCACCAAAAATGAAAATATTGTAATAATAATAATAAATTTATAATTTTTGAGAAATAATTTTAACCTTTCTACCAAATCATCTAATGATTTGATATTGAATAATAAAAAGAAAAGTACAATTACTGAATTTGTTGGTCTTACTAGAGTTATAAATCCAAAAATAATTCCAATTAAAATTGAATTTTTATAATTTGGATTTTGGTACCATTTTAAAGTCAGAAAAATGAATCCTGTAAAAAGAAAAAAACTGTAAGCGTGTGTCATAGTGGCTTCAAAAATTGAATACCAAAGCAGATTTGTTCCGAAAAAAACTGCAGCAATTGTAAAGGCTGTTATTTTATCTGAAAAAAAATTTAATAATATTTTACGAAGAAATATTAATCCGAAAGTAAGATAAAAAAGTGAACTGATAAGTAAAAAAAACAGGTAAGGATTTGAATATCCATCTGTTTCAAAACCAAAAATATATGCTGTGAAATGAGCAACTAGAAAAAACGGTAAATTGAGAATTGACAAGCCCATACTCATAATTATAACATTGTTACCGTTTTCTGCCTTTTTAGGCCAGAATCTGTTTCCATATTCAGCCGGATTTTCGTTTACAAAAGTAAGTAATGGGTCTCCATGAATGATAATTGCAGGTAAATAAGCATAATATGATTTTACATCCCAAAATATTACTTTGGATTCTTTTTGCCACATTTTTTTTGCACCTTCTAAGTATATTACTGTCAGTACAATAAAGATAATAACAATTATTGATATAAAATTCTTTTTAATCATTTTTTTTTACGTTTTCATTGAATATTTGAAAATAACTGTTTTTTTAATTTAAATCTAATATTCAAATTTTATTTTTAAATCATCAATGTAAAATTCTTTATTTTTTGTTCTGCAATAAACAAAAATATATTGTACCTGAGGAGTTTCGGGTAAAATTACGGAATGTTCAATTTTATTCCATTTATTAATTTCAAAACCCGAAATGTTTAAAGTATCCTCAAAAAATGTTGTATCCCAGTCTTCTATACAAGTATATAATTGTCCGTTAATAAACGAATCTGGTAAATAAACGTACAATTCAATATTTGCTTTTTGAATTTTTCTAATGCCAATCAAAGCTAAACGCCCATAAAATCCGCAACTTACAGAATCCACTTTGCTTGAATTTGAACCAGAATGAGAAAATTTTGAATCTTCAAAAATATTTTCTCTGTGTTTTGTAAATTTTTTATAATTAATATCTTCAAAATCATTATTATATGTGTAATGATTTGTTGTAAAGATAAATAATTTATTTCGGTCTATGTAATTATAATATTCTTTCCAATCCCATAATTCGCCATAAAAACAACCATCGTAGTTGTAAGTTATTTTTAAATTGAAAAAAGAGAAATATGAAATTATCATGAACATAAAAATTTTTAAGAATTTCTTTTTTGAAGTTAATATTTTTTCGATTAAAAATGTTAAAGGAATAGAAAATATTGTTAAGTATTCAGTAATTGAACGCATTCCGTAGGAGCAACCAAACGACCACGAATGCCAAGATGCACTTAGGTAAACAATAAAAACAAAAAATGAGGTAATTGAAATTCCCAGCCATTTTTCTTTCAAGATGAATAAAATCATTGAAATTATGATAATTATCCAGACAGGTGTAAATAAAAACAAACTATTTCCGGGATTAAAAAGTACTTCTAATATTTTTGGATTTTTCCAATAAATAAACCCTTCCTCGCCATAAGAATAACTTATAAACGAACCAGTTAAATATTTCCAGTAAAAAAGTTGAGGAGAAATTACAATTGTAAAAATTATTATAAAAATTGCAATATATTTTAATTTTAAAATACTGAAAATTCTATTTTTAAAATCTGTAAAATTTTTAATATCAATAAATAAAAGAATAAATCCGAGAATAAAATTGGTTGGTCTTATTAATATTATGAGCGACAATAATATAGATAGTACAATAAAATATCTAAATTTGTTTTTTTCGCTGTCGATAAATTGTTTAGAAAAGTATAAAAAAGCAGCAAATAACGAAAATGAATAAATGTGCGACATTAATGTTTCAACTATACTGTACCAGAATAAATTAGTTGAAATAAAAATTATAAAAACTGCAATTAATGAAGAATATAAATTAAAATATTTTTTCAGAAATTTATGTAAAAAAAGCAATCCTAAAATTAAATATATAATTGCTCCCACATTTACAGCATTGTGATAAATTTTTGAAAATCCGGTGGGTTCGAGATTAAAAATATTTGCAATCAGATGTGTTGTTAAAAAAACAGGAGTTAATAAAATTGCTACACCGCAGGTATATTTTGTTTTAACTTTGTCATTTTCAACATCCAAAGTAAAACCATCACCAGTTTTATGGTCTATATTTTCGGGAAAGTTTGCAGTTTTAAAATCGTAGATGAAAGTTGCCGGAAGATATATATAATATCCTACTTTATCAGACCAAATCTCACTACGATAATGAAATTCAGGAATTTTATTATGTAAATTAAATGTTAAATAAATACTAAGTAACGTAAATACCAATAAAATAATTTTTTCTATATTTTTAGTATCATTAAAAAATTTTATCATTTTATTAGATCTATTTTAGAAATTTTTTCTTCTGAAAAATATTATACTTAATAATACAGTAAATAGCTCTAAATCCGTCTTTCCAGCTAATTTTTTTCCCTTCGTTATATGTCCTTCCGTAATATGAAATACCGACTTCGTAAATTCTGATATTTGGAATTCTCGAAATTTTTGCAGTAACCTCAGGTTCAAATCCAAAGCGATTTTCTTTAAGTAATAACTTTTGTATATGTTCTGTTTTAAACATTTTGTAACATGTTTCCATATCTGTAAGATTTAGATTTGTAAACATATTTGAAAAAAAAGTAAGTAATTTATTACCAATGCTATGCCAAAAGAATAGAATTCTGTGTGGATTACCACCTAAAAATCTTGAGCCAAAAACCACATCAGCAAAACCTTCTAAAATTGGTTTCAGAAGCAAATTATATTCGCGTGGGTCGTATTCTGTATCAGCATCTTGTATTATTAAATAATCACCTGTAGCTTCATTAATACCTTTGTGAATTGCAGCACCTTTTCCTTGATTAAATTCCTGATTCAAAAGTTTAATATCAAGAACTTTGTTTTGTAAAATAAATTCTTCGATTACTTCTTTTGTCTTATCCTTTGAGCAATCGTTTACTATAATTATCTCTTTTGTAATATTTTCGAGAAGTTCGACTTCAATTACTTTTTTAAGAATAATTTTTATCGTATTTTCCTCATTATAAGCTGGTATAATAATTGATAATCTTTCTGACATTTTTCAATTTTTAATATTTTATTTTTTTCCTAAAAAGAAATAAAATTTTGCCAAAATTAGAAATTTAAATTAATAAAGCAAAGGTTATTTTTTTTGAATTTGAATTTAAATTTTAATGTCTATATAGTTCTAATATATTGATATTTATATATTATTAATTTACTATTTTTGTGTAGAATACAAATTGTTTTTCGCTAGAACTAATAAAAATGTTTTGCATAAAAACGGCTTATTATTACTTTTATAAACTTATTTTTTATTTTTTAAGTAAATAGTGGTTATAAGAAAACTAGTATTTTTTCACGCTGACCTCCCAAACCCTCCTAAGAAGAGGGCTTATTTTCAATGAGTTAAGAAAAGCCCCTTTTAGGGGTTTGAGGTCAAAATCTAAGTTTTCAAACAAATACCAAATAAGTAATTTTTTGTATAAACTTAATATTTTAATTAAAACAGTTGATTTAATATAAATTAGATGAAATTTTCGAATTCATTTTTTTCAAAGTTAAAGCCTGAGAATTGCTTTTTAATAATATCTCTTTTTTTTGGAATTTTGATACTGTTTACAACTCCACCTTTTCAGGTTCCTGATGAATTTAATCATTTTTACAGAGCATACCAAATATCAGAAGGAAAATTAATTGGATTAAAGCAGGACAACAGGGTTGGTGGTTACATTCCTGAAAGTCTTATAAAAATTTCAGAACCATTTAAAACATTAAGCTGGAATATTAACCGAGAAACAAGTATAGAGCAAATAAATGAATGTTTTAATATACAACTGGAGCCCGAAAAAAAAGTTTTTGTTGATTTCCCTAATACCGGAATGTATTCACCAATATCATATTTACCTCAAGCGTTATCAATTTTTTTTCTTCGGATTTTAAACCCACCTCCTTTATACATTTTTTATTTTGCCAGAATATTTACACTTTTATTCTGGTCTGTTTTTATATATTTTTCAATAAAAATTTTGCCGTTTTTTAAATGGCTTTTTACGCTTATTGCATTGTTACCAATGTCTTTATTTATAAATTCATCACTAAGTGCAGATGTTATTTCAAATATTTTTTCATTTTTAATTATTTCTTATATTCTGAAACTTATTTTCAATAATCAAATTATTACAAAAAAGAATTTTATATTTGTTTGTATTTTAAGTATATTTTTAGCTTCTGCAAAATTGGTTTACACACCTATATTGTTGCTTTACATATTAATACCAAAAGAAAATTTTCTAAATACTATGAATAAATATTTGCAAATATCAATATTATTTGTAATTTCTTTATTTACAATGATATTCTGGTCGAAAATAATGAATAATCTTTATGTTCCGTACAGTTTATATAATTCACAATTTAGAGATGGAATTACACTAACTCAATGCTCTGATATGTATAAACAAATGGAAAATATATTTGAAAATCTATTTAGAACAATTCAAATTTTTGTAAACTCTATTTTTCATGCTTTTGATATGTGGTTTAATGGTTATATCGGAACTTTTGGTTGGCTGGATACAAATTTACCTCAATTTTTTATTTATTTTTCGTATATATTTATTATTGTAATTGCCTTATTTGATGGAAGGAAAGATATTGTCATAAATAAATATCAAAAAATAATTTTTGGAACAAGTATGATAATTACAGTTGTATTAATTCTTCTTACACAACATTTAACATGGAATTGTATTGGAGGAAACTTAATTACAACCATTCAAGGTCGATATTTTATACCAGCTTTTCCATTAATTTTTTTAACATTATACAATTCTAAACTAGTTAAAACAGACTTAGTTATTCCATTAGTAATTTTATTTTCAATTTTTGGGTCGTTATTAACTTTAAATACATTATACAACAGATATTACGTAATTAATGAATTTAATACAAGTACAATAACTTGTGATGCAGAAAAAAAATCAGATAATAATTCTTTTGAAACAAATTCGAATGAAATATTTCTCGAAAATGGAAATACTCAAAATTCAGAAAACCCTAGAACAGGAAATTTTTCAGCTAAATTAAATTCAGTAAACCAATTTGCATTTACTTACCGAATGTATAATTGCAAAATAGGAGACATTGTTAAAGTATCAGTGTGGCGATTTGGAAACGAAGGTAATATAATTATTTCTGGTGAAGATAATGAATTTTATTACGCCCAATCAACAGCAATAGAAAAAGATAGCATTGGTTGGGAATTTTTGGTACTTCAACAGACTATAAAAAATAATATGAAAAACAAAGAAATTGGAATTTACATTTATTATGATGGACTTGATTCGGCATATTTTGATGATTTTAAAATCGAGTATCAAAAAACTCTTAATTAAGAATTTAAAATATTTATTATAAATACATTAAAAAATAATTAAATGAAAAAATATCTAACAAATTTTTTAGAAAATTATAAAAAACACACAAATAAATTTATTTTATTATTTTTAGGAGTTATATTCCTAATATATTTCATTTTATCTTATTTTTCAGATGGAACTTTTGGAGGTGGAGACACATTTCATCATTATAAATTTTCGAGATACTCTTTAAAATATCCTGTTTTACTTCTTGATTTGTGGGCAAAACCTGTATTTACTTTATTATCAATACCTTTCTCTCAGTTTGGTTATATAGGTACAAAAACTGGAAATATTTTATTTGGCTTATTGGCTGCATATTATTCGTTCCTAATAGCCGATTTATTAAAATACAAAAATACTTGGTTTGTATTGTTTCCTGTAATATTTGCTCCAATTTACATTGCATTGATGTTTACTGGTATGACTGAAGTTCTTTTTAGTTTATTTCTTATTGCCGGAATTTATTATTTTCTGAAAGAGAGATATTTAGTTTCAGTTTTAATAATCTCATTTATTCCTTTTGTCCGTTCAGAGGGTTGGGCTGTACTTTTGCTTTTTGGAGTTGTTTTATTAATCAATAAAAAAATTAGATTATTACCTTTACTTCTGTCAGGAACTTTAATTTACAGTATTATAGGATATTTCGTGTTCAAAGATCTTATGTGGATTTTTCATCAGCATCCTTATTTAGCTGGGGCAAAAAGTCTATACGGAAGTGGTTCTATCTTTTTTTATACAAGCAGAATAAAATATACTTTCGGAATTGTTTCTACTTTGCTAATTTGTATAGGATTAATATTTTATTTTGCAAAATTGCTGAAAAATAAAAATTTTATGGATATAAAATATTTATCCGAATTTATTTTAATAGTTGGTTCATTTATAGGAATTTTCTTTTTGCATTCCTTTTTGTGGTATAAAGGTCTTATGTCTGTTTTAGCTGACGACCGCTTTTTAGCAGGAATTGTTCCGCTTAGCGGATTGATTGCTTTATACGGAATAAATTTATCAACTGAATTAATAAAAAATAAGTTTGTAGTTATTACAATTTTTGTGATTTTCTGTTTGTTTTTATTAATTACTCCTTTTAAAATTTATACTTTTCCAGTAAAACCAGATGCTGAGCTTGCTGTAATAATTGAATCAGCTGATTGGTTAAAAGAATCTGAATATTTTCAGAATAAAATATTTTTTTATCATGGTGCATATCCAATGCTAGTTGATATAAACCCTTATGATACAACTAAATGTCAAGAACGTGTTTTCGACCCTGAACATCCCGAATATAATATACCTGATAATAGTATTTTAGTTTGGGACGCACATTATTCGGCTAATGAAGGTCGTTTACCTTTGGAAAAACTCACCGATAATAAATATTTTAAAATGTTAAACGTTTTTAAACCTGTTTCTCAGTTTAATACTTTAGGCGATAATGATTATCAGGTTATTATCTTTCAGAAAAGTAGTAATTTTACAGAATCGAATCTAGACACATTTGGAATTAAAGAAATTGATTTTAATAAAAGTCTGGAATTTGAATATAATAAGGACTATTTGACTACCGTTGCTGATAGTATTTTTTTGAAAATTAATTCAGATAACAGGTTTTCTCCTGCAATAACTTTTGATTGTGATGACAGTAATTTCAAAATTTTTGATTATGCTATTAGCACATCTATTTATTCTGAAAATGAATTAAATAATAGTAGCATTTTTGCTGTATTTTCTGTTGAAAAAAATGGGAAAATTGAATATTATCAAGCTCGAAAAATTGATAAAATCAAAAAGCAGCAAATTACAGATTTTGAATTTAATATTATTTTTAAGCAATCAGATTACAATGGAGGTAAAATTAATATTTATATATGGAATGACGGAAATGACGAAATATACTTTAAAAAATTAAATGTCAAATATAATCAGTTAAATAATTAGATTTTAATTGTATAGCTTTAATAAATAAAAATTTGAAAATAATAAATTTATATTTTGTTTTGCTCTATTAATTGCAAATAAATATTGATAAATAATTTACAAAATATCAAGAAAATGAAAAAAATATTTCTTTTTATTATCATGTTACTTTTTGGAGAAATTTTATTTGCCCAATACACAAAAGAATATGAAAACAGTAGAAATCTGAAAATTGGATTAGTTCCTCATTACCTAATTTTTAGAGGAATTCGTTTTGATTTTGAAAAAAAAATGATAGAAGGAAAATCAATAATATTTGCACCACAGATTTATTACAGAAACCGTAAAGTTGAAGATATTGCAAAAATCGAAAACGAAAATTATTTCAAAACTTTATACGGAGCAGGTGTTGATGTTTATCAGAAGCATTATTTTAAAGCAACAAATATTACTTATTGCTATTATGCTTATGGATTGAGTTATAATTATTTCGACCTTACTTTTAATGAGTATTCGTGGAAAACATATACCGAAAATGGTATTGAATTTCAAAAGTGGGAAATTTCAAATATTAACGAACAGATTCACAGGGGTGGAATTAATTTTATTATTGGAATTGATAACGATATTTATGATATTTTTTACTTTGATGTTTATATTGGTTTAGGTTTAAAATACAGTTATCCAATTACTAATACCAAACAAGTATCAAGCAAGTTTGATGCTTTTATGACAAATTATGCATATTCGGGAACTGTTTTTACATCGGGCATAAAAATTGGATTCAAACGATAGATTTATTTACTTCGGATTCCATATAACTTCTTCAACATTAAAGTCTTTCATAAATTTTCGTGAAAGCATAAAAAAATAATCCGAAAGCCGATTTACGAACTTAATTACTAATTCGTCAATTTCTTCGTTTTCGGATAATTTTACAATAAGTCTTTCGGCTCTGCGACAAACACTTCTGCAAATATGAGCCATTCCAACTGATTGATGACCTCCGGGCAAAATAAAATTGCTAAGTTTTGGAAGTTCAGACTCTATCCTATCCATTTCTTTTTCAAGAATTTCGATATCAATTTCCGATATTTTCGGAATCACAATATTGTACTTATTTTCGTCTAAAGCCAATGTAGAACCTATTGAAAACAAACGGTTTTGAATTAACTTCAATAATTCAACTGTATATGTGTCTATGTCTAAACTTCTTAAAAAACCGATAAACGAATTTAATTCATCTACAGTTCCATAAGCTTCAATTCTTGAGTTATATTTTGAAACTCTGTTTCCGCTCAACAATGATGTCTGCCCCTTATCTCCGGTTTTTGTGTATATTTTCATTTTTTGATTTTTTAGATTAAGTTAATAAGTTTAATATATATTATATTCAATGTATTGTATGTATTTATTCCTCCAGAGGAGGTGAATATTGGTAGAAATATTCATAAACAAAACCGATTACACTCAGTATGGAGTGCAATAACTGTGGCATAATATAATTTCTATCAATATTTTATCTCTACAAGATATATAGTTGATTAATTTTTAATTATAACTTCGTAAAGTAGAATTAACCAAAGTTTAAAATTAAAAATATAAAAATAAAACAAAATTGCACAATTTATGTTAATAAAGATATTTTATAATAAATTTGTAAAAAAATACTTTAAATTTTAAAAAAATGAAAAGAATATATTTATTGTTTATCCCTTTTTTAATGTTATTTCAAAATTGTTCAGAACAAAAAGAATATATAACATTAATTGGTGAAACTCAGGGTACTACTTATAGTATTATTTATCAGCAACCTGATATGAAGGATTTTAAAGTTGAAATTGATTCAATTTTAAAAGAATTTGATATGACAGCATCGTCATGGATTGAAGAATCAATAATTTCAAGAGTTAACAAAAATGATTCTACAGTAGTTATCAACCAACATTTTAAGGAGATTTTTGCAAAATCAATGGAAATTTCAGAAGCAAGCGATGGTATGTTTGACATAACAATTGCTCCTATTATTGATGTTTTTGGATTTGGTGCAACTGAAAAAACTGCTGTTGATAGTGCAATGATTGATAGCTTATTAGATTTTGTTGGCTATAAAAAAATCAGAATTGTTGGCGATAAAGTAGTGAAAGACAATCCAAGTGTTCAGATTGATTATGCAGCAATTGCTCAAGGTTTTTCTGTAGATGTTATATGTGATTTTTTGGCAGAACAAGATTGTGAAAATTATTTAGTCGAAATAGGTGGTGAAGTTAGAACTGCCGGTAAAAATCCAAGTAATAAAGATTGGAGTGTTGGTGTTGATAAACCTATTGAACAATCTGAAACACTTGACCGCGAAATTCAGGCTATTATAAAGTTATCAGATAAAGCATTAGCTACATCAGGAAATTACCGAAAGTTTTATGAAGAAAACGGAATTAAATTTTCGCATACTTTTAATCCGAAAACAGGTTATCCAGTGCGTTCTAAATTATTGAGTGCAACTATTTTAGCCGATGATTGTATGAGTGCTGACGGTTATGCAACTGCTTGTATGGTTGTTGGTTTGGAAAAAGCAATTAAACTTATTGAAAGTATTGATGGTATGGAAGCATACTTTATATATGCTCAAGATGATGGAAGTTACGGCGAATATTTTACAAAAGGAATGAAAGATTTAATTTTGGAAGTAAAATAAAACATAAAATAAAAGCCGAACTTTTTCCAGAGTTCGGCTTTTTATATATTTATTCTTTTGTTGTTTTTTTTGATTTTGATGCTTTTGTTTTTTCGGTTAAATCTTTTACAGTTTTTACAGCTTTTTCTTTCTTTTCAACTTTTTCTTTCTTTTCTTCAGCATTTACAACTGCTTCTGTTTTTTCTTCTTCTGTTTTTTCATTTTTTTCTTCAACTTTCGACTCTTCAACTTTTTCGCTAAACTCTAGCATATTAAGTTCTTGCAACATGTTATACCATTTCAAAACTCTTTTCATATCCGATAAATACACTCGTTCTTTATCGTAAACAGGTAAAACAGTTTCAAAATAATTTTTAATAACATCTCCGTCAGATTTTGAATCTACACATTTACCACCATTTTCTTTATCAAAAATATTTTTAAATACGTCATGAAGAGGTATATCTTCATCGGTAGTGTAAATAGCAATGTCTTCTAAAGAACTGATTTTTGATGATGCAAAAGCCTGCATTCTTTTTTTTGTAAGTAGAGATTCTACAATTATTCCATTTCTCGATTGAGCCACTAGTTTAAATAAATCAGAGTAGCCCGAAACAGATAATATTCCTTTTAAATCCATTTTATGTAATATTTAATTTAACTTTCATCAATTAAGTGTGCAAATATATATTTTAATTTTGAATAAAAAACTTATATAAAAACAGAATTTTAAAACGATTAATGTTAATTTTTATTATTTCTTTAATTTTTAAAACAATACATTTATCATAACAATATTGAAATATAGTTGGTAATTAAATTATTACAATAATAATTCATTAATTTATTATTTAATTAATGCTAAAATTTTTATTTGTATGTGTAATTTCTTAAAAAAAAATTATATTTGCCAAAAAAATTAATATTAATAAATGATTAAAATGAAAAACTTATCGCTGATATTAAACATAGTTTTATTTGTTTTGGTTTTGTTGTTATATATAGACCGATTTGCAAATAATAAAAAAGGCAGTAACAACGATTCTGAACTTATAAGCACAAATGGAGCTGAACCAAATCAGATAGTTTATGTTAATTTAGATACTTTACTTGATAATTACTCTCTTTACAACGAGTTAATGGTTGATTATTACGCAAAACAACAATTGTTAGAATCTCAGATGCAAACCAAATATTATGCACTTGAAAGAAAATCGGCTGAATTACAACAAAAATTTAATGATAAGTTAATTACAACCGCAACAGCTCAAACTCAGCAAGAAGAACTTTATTTAGAGCAACAGCAATTAACAGTTTGGCAACAAGAAAAAAGTACAGAATTAGCTGAAGACGAAGCAGGTATAAATCAAAGAGTTTATGATAGCATACAAAGTATAATAAAATATTATAATAAAGACAACAGACACAAACTGATTATTAGTAATACTTACGGAGGAGTTCTGTTGCAAGGCGATAAAAGTCTTAATATAACCGATACTTTAGTTTCGATGATTAATTTGCAATACACAAAATTTAAGAAAGATACAACCTCAACAAAGTAAAAAATCTCAAAAAATATTAACTAGACCGATACCTTAAAGTATCGGTTTTTTTGTTAAACTTCAATAAAGTTTTAATAATTGAATTCTTGGCACAACTCGCACTAGCGTTATGTCAAGCTAAAGTTGTCAGGTGAAAACACCATAGCCATCAGGTTAATTTTTAAATTGCTAAATTTAAGGTATTTATAATTAG
>Ga0316608_1000327_pt1 | contig 23672 bp, 19 predicted proteins | sample MIS2016152B_MG_FD_207673 | JGI IMG/M metagenome (GOLD analysis project Ga0316608, IMG submission 207673) | Microbial mat bacterial communities from Middle Island sinkhole, Lake Huron, Michigan, United States - MIS.2016.152B | ecosystem: Environmental > Aquatic > Freshwater > Lake > Sediment...
ATTTGGCAGCAAAACAAATTTGTGAAGTGTTAAATGAAACTGAAACTATTTTTCCCGGTACAGATTTGAAATTATTTTATAAAATCGCAACATGATTACATACGATAATTCAGGAGTTCTGAAATTTTGATTTTAAGAAAAAATTTATTTCAGCTTTGATTTCTCTTTTATTATATTTCCTTTTTTATCTTTGTACAAAATATTTTTCTTTCGATTTTTGTTAAACCAAGTTTTATATTATTTCATTAAATTTTATTGCAAAATAACTCTTAATTTAAAGATAATATAAATATTGATATACAGACGTTAGTTATTTTACTCACATATTATACTCAAAGTTAGAAAATTAACGAGACTTAGAAAATAATATATAAATTTTATATGTTTCAGAAATTCTATTAATTATTTATTATATACAACTTAAAATGAACACAAAAAATTCAGGTATTAATACCAAATTTATTCACGCAGGCGAATTTCACGACCAATTTGGAAGTGCTACAGTACCAATTTATCAAACATCTACATTTTCTTTTGAAAGTGCCGAACATGGAGCAAAATGTTTTGCAGGCGAAAGTGATGGTTACATTTATTCTCGCATTGGAAATCCAACAATAGATGCATTGGAAAAACAAATTGCAATTCTCGAAAATGGTTTTGGTGCAATTGCAGTAAGTTCAGGAATGGCAGCAGCCACTACAATTTACTTATCACTTTTAAGTAGTGGAGACCATATAGTTAGTACCGATGCAATTTATGGTCCAGCTCGAGGTATAATGGAAAAACAATTTATAAGATTTGGCTTTGAATCAACTTACATAAATACAACAAATGCCGACAATGTTAAAAAAGCAATTAAGCCAAATACAAAAGTTATTTACATAGAAACTCCAGCCAATCCAACAATGGATATAACAGATTTAAAAGCTGTTGCTGAAATTGCCCATCAACATGGATGTTTGCTGGTTGTTGACAATACTTTTTGTAGTCCATATTTGCAAAATCCAATTGATTTGGGAGCAGATATAGTTTTCCATTCGATGACAAAATTTATTAACGGTCATGCAGATATTGTTGCCGGCGTTATAATTGCAAAAGAAGAAGCTATGTACAAACAACTAAGAAACATGATGATAATGATGGGTTGCAATATGGATCCGCATCAGGCATACATGGTTTTACGTGGTTTGAAAACTTTGGGAATAAGAATGGACCGAGCTCAGGAAAATGCACAGAAAGTTGCCGAGTTTCTTGAAAATCACCCAAAAGTTGCATGGATAAAATTCCCGGGTTTAAAATCTCATCCTCAATACGAAATTGGAAAAAAACAAATGAAAGGCGATGGCTCAATGATTAGTTTTGGCTTAAAAGGTGGATTTGAAGCAGCTAAAGTTTTGATGAACAACGTACATTTGGCTCTTTTAGCAGTTTCGCTGGGAGGTGTTGAAACGTTAATTCAACATCCGGCATCAATGACACATGCAAAAGTTTCGGCTGCCGATAAATTAAAATCGGGAATTACTGATGACTTAATCAGATTTGCTGTTGGTATTGAAGATGCTATCGATATAATTTCTGATTTACAACAAGGATTGGAAAAAGTCTAAATCAATAAGACTTTTATCTATCTAAAATTTTATAAATTCAATTTTTGATGATCTTAATTGAAAGTGATTTTTTTATTTAGATATTCTATTTCTCTTCCATAAAAAGAAGAACCATAAAAAATAGGCTTTAACCCAAAATTCAGATTTATAGGGATTAAAGCCTTTTTTTGATTATTCAAACATTAGCAAAAAAAGTTCTTGCAAAAAAATAAACTAATAAAAGTTAATATATTTTTCTAATTAAGTAGTAGTTCAAATTTATTTGTATATATTGTATTAACTTTTTAAGCGACTATAATGCTAATTGTCAGGTGAAAACACCTGACAAGTGCAACAAGGAAAATATACAAATAAAATTGGCTCATTACTTAGTAATAATTTGATATAACGTTTTATAAAATATATTATGACTAAAAATATTTGTTATTGCACTGAAAATGCTAAAGAAAAAAACTTATATTATGATTTGGTTAAACAAGGTAAAATGCAAATAAGTACCTCTTTAAAAGAAGACTATGTTGAAACAACTATTCTTATTTGTATAAATTGTAAGTCGAAATGGAAATTTACATTCGATGATAGTTTCCATAAACCAATTGTTGAATGGACTAAAATAAAAACAAGCAGATTGAATTAATTGTAAAGCACCCAAAATATTTTAGAACAAAATTATGAACTGTTTTATACACTTTAAAGTCAAGTAAAGAAAAGTATCTAAACAATAAATACACAAATTAAGAATTAAAAGAAGAGTAAATTAATACAATTTGGGAAAGATTAAAATTAAGGCAAATAATTTTGCCTCTTATATGTTTTAACTAATTATCAGATAACTCAGATAAAAAAAAAATAAAGAAAATGCAATCTGCAAATTCTTTATTTTATGTGTTGTAATTTAAAAATATAATTTTATAATACTAAAAATCAGTATCTTCAGTATCTTCAACTTCTATCATATTCATTGGTATATCAACCAAATCTCTAATAACCTCACCATACTCGAGAACGTCGTCATCTTCGTAAAACCAGTTTATTGCAGTCTGATGGTCTTTTTCATATAACAATTTCAATTGCTTCGTAATAGTTATTAGCCATTTAGAACAACTAGTATTGAAATATTCAAATTTGAAATTAATTGTAGTTGTGGTATGCGGATTTTCAATATACTTTATAATCCACTCAACAAGTGGCAGAAAGAATTGTTCTGAATCTTCAATTAATGATCTTCCTGAAAATTCAACTAAACCTTTGTCTTTGTCAAGAATTACAGAGGGTGATTTATCTGTTCCGTCGATAATAATGTTTTCCATCGTTAAATCCTTTTTATATAATTTCGGATAAATATACTATTTTAATTTTACTTGCCAATACTTTTTGCGTCTTTTTTTCAATGCACGAAAATAAATTATTTTTTAGATATAACCATAAAATAAACGTATTTTTTATATCAAATATATAAAATAATTATTTAATTAATTAATTTGTAGTTTATTATTTTTTATAAATAATAATATTCAATTTCGTTTTAACAATTCTTATACCATTTATTGTATTTCAAAAAAATATAATTTTTCTACTTAAACAAATCATTTTTAATAACGATTATTATTGCATCTTTATTTTAGGTTGATGAGTTTTTATAGTATAAAAAAAAAGAGAAGTTATTGAACTTCTCTTTTTAACACAAAAAACAATAACAAAACTACTTAACCAAAAGTTTTTTAATTATATATGCGTCGTCATCAAAGGTTATTTTAACAAGGTACATACCTTTATCGCAACCTCCGAGTGTTATTAGAATATCTTCTATTGAATTATTACTATTTATTTGTTTATTAACACATTTGCCGATAACATTTATTACTTCAACCGAATAAATTATCTGCTCTGATTTTATTTTAAATCTAAAATCTGTTACTGGGTTAGGATAAATTACAGCTTCGTGAATATCTGCATTTTGCATTTGCATAGTAAATGCAATATCCTGAGATTGTGAAAATCCTGTTGTTATAGTTACTATCAATAAAAACAACAATGATACCAGTTTATATTTTGACTTTTTCATAATTTCAGATTTAATATAATTCTACAATTCTTATTTGTTATTACGATAGATGTGCAAAAATGTTTCCAAAATTGTTTTATTTTTTATAATAATTCTAGATTTTTTGAGTTAATTATTTCCAATAAATCTTCTGGAGTATCTATTCCTTTGTTTTCCAGATGTGTTATTTTTGTTTTAATGCTAAATCCATTTTGTATCCACCTGTTTTGTTCTAAACTTTCAGCAATTTCGAGATTACTCATAGCTAATTCTGTTATTTTCTGTAATATATCATATCTGTAAGCATAAATGCCAATGTGTTTGTAAAAATCTTGCTTTTCTGTCCATTTATCTATATCATAATCTCTTATAAATGGTATTAGTGCTCTGCTGAAATATATTGCATCATAATTATTTTTAATTACAACTTTTACAATGTTTGGATTTTTTAACACTTTAATATCATTCTCAAATTTTATTAAAGTTGCTATTTGGGTTGTTTTATTTTCAAAACAATTTGCTAAATCTAAAATTTGTTTTGGATTAATAAATGGCTCATCACCTTGAATGTTAATAATAACATCAAAAAATATTTCGGGATTTTGTATTTTAAAATTCTTTGCTGCTTCAAAACATCTATCGGTGCCTGATTTATGTTTATCTGAGGTCATAACAACCTTTCCACCAAATGATTTAACAAGTTCTAAAATTCTAATATCATCTGTTGCAACAACAACATTTGATAATGCTAAAGATGATTGTTCATACACCCTTTGAATCATCGACTTATTACCAATCATTACCAAAGGTTTTCCCGGAAAACGACTTGAAGCATATCTGGCAGGAATTATTCCTAAAATATTATTCATAAATTAAATTTCTTTAAAAGGCAAAAAAAATTACATCATTTTTTTTATTTCATCAGCAATTATTTTTGGTACAAATTTACTTGTATCCCCTTTGTATTTAATTACTTCTCTAACAAGCGATGAACTAATAGCAGTATGTTCAGGTAAGGTTAACATATATATGGTCTCAATGTTACTATTTAAGAGTTTGTTAACCTGAGCAATAGCACGTTCATATTCAAAATCGCTAGAGGTTCGTAATCCTCTGAGAATAAAATTTGATTTGTTAGATATACAAAAATCTATTGTCAAACCATTATAAATCTGTACCTCTACTGAAGGTTGATTTTTAAAAATATGCTCAATCCATAATTTTCGCTTTTCAATTGGAAAAAACCCTTGTTTAGAATCGTTATAGCCAATTGCAATAATTATTTTATCAAATAACGCTATTGCTCTGTCAACTATAGAATTATGCCCAATAGTAAATGGGTCGAATGAACCTGGGAAAACAGCAATTTTATTCATATCTCATTTATTAATACATTTTTACAATTGATGAAAATTCTTTAACCAAGTCAGGATTTTTTTCAAATGCAGTTCCAACAACAACAATATCTGCACCAGCATTAATAGTTTTTTGCAAGACTTCAGAACTCTTAATTCCGCCACCAACAATTAACGGAATTGAAATATTTTGTTTTACTTTACTTATTAACTGCGAATTAATAGAATTGTCAGCCCCACTACCTGCTTCTAAGTAAATTGATTTTAAACCTAACATTTCTCCAGCAATTGCAGTTGAAACGGCAATGTCAATTTTATCAGAAGGAATTGGTTTTGTATTACTTATATATTCAACAGATGTAGTTTTTCCGCTTTCAATTAAAATATATCCGGTAGGTATAATTTCAATTTTGCTTTTTTTAAGAAATTGGGCTGCAACAACATGGTTTCCAATTAAAAAATCAGCATTTCGACCCGAAATAAGAGATAATAAAAATATAGCATCTGCATTTTCGGTTATCTGCATTAAACTACCCGGAAATAATACAACAGGAGTTTTTGTTTTTGATTTTAAATAATTAGTAATCTTACTTATATACTCATTAACTAAACTTCCGCCAACTAAAAAAAAATCAATTAAATTTTGATTAGCAAAGTTAATTAATTTACTGATATATTTTTCTTCAAAATTATCAGGGTCTATTAAAACCGCAAGTTTTTTTTTCTTTATATTTAATATTTCGGAGTAAAAAGTCATTCTTAAAACTATGTATCTGATTATTTTTTACGATAAATTAACATACTAAAGTAATTTATGCTAAACTATTTAATGCACCAAACTACAATATTATCATTTAAAATGAAATAATTTAAGTTATATTTTTCGGTTTTTTCGTTTATATTTATAAATCCGTGTATTATATCCTGATTTTGAGGAATAAATGATTCAACATGTAAATTTGATTTAAAAATCAACTCTTTTTTTCCATATAGTTTGTATAGAGTTTCTTTTGCAGCCCATAAAATAGTATAGGTTAAATATTTATCTTTAGGGTGAATATTTTTTATTTCATCTGTAGAAAGAAATTTATTAATTACATTTTCAATTTTTTCTGAAATTTGTTCAATATCCAAACCTGCAAATTTACTGTTGGTTAATAATATTCCTACATAATTTTGTGAATGACTAATGCTTATAGTCTGATTATTTGCTAAAAAAGGTTTTTTATTTTTGTCGTAATAAATTTTGGAATATTTTCCAAGTAATTTAAAAACAAGTATTCTTACAATTAACCATTCTTTTTTTCTACGAATATTATTTATATTATTAAATTCTTCGAAATCTGATGTTTGCAAACAGTCTTTTGATATAATCTCTAAATCAGCAAGTTGTTCGGTTATATGCCAAATTATTAAATTAGTATTTTCGTTGATATTTTGATTTAAAGTAATTGGCATATAAAAGTATTATTTCCAATAAAATGAATTGATTAAAGTATCAATATCACTTACCAAAAAATCAATTGCAGGAGCTAATGAATCTTTATTTGGGTTAACATCAAAATATAATGAACCTCTTAAAAAATGCTTTATACTGTCGGTTAAATAAAATTGTGCCGGAGATGCTGCGTTTCCTTTTATCTGATAATAAATACCATAAACTTTTGCTTCATTATTTTCGATAAGAATTTCGTTAATTGCATCTGCCTTAATATTATGTTTGTAAGCAAGCGTTCGAGAATCTTCTGTAAGTTTTTCAATATTGTTGTCAATTGTTTTGTAACTGATGTAAATTTTTGCTTTAAAAGTTGGCAAATTAATATTAATCCAGCAAGGTTCGGTATTTGCATCTTTGTCTGGCAGTATGTTAGCATAGTTTGGGTATCTAAAAAAATAAGGACAATCTGTGTTATAGTCCTGATAAGTTTTTAAAGGCATAGTTATCCTGAAATATTCACGTGGTTTTGGATTTCCATTTTTTGTACAGGAGGTTATAAATATTGAAATTGAAATTATTAAAACTAATATTTTATTCATTTCAAATAATTTAAATTGTTAGATTATATTTTTAATTGTAACTTTAATCTTATTGATTTTTCGTTTATCAACAGCTTCTATCTGAAAGTAATAATTCTTACATTCAATTGTTTCACCAACTTTTGGAAATTCGCCTTTTATTTCCAAAATTAATCCTGCCAGTGTATCTGCATCACCTTTTGCCTCGTCAAAAATATCTTCACTTAGCTGAATAATTCTGTAAAAATCATTTATTTGAGTTTTTCCCTCAAAAATATATGTATTTTCATCAATTTTATTGTATGTTGTTTCTTCTTCATCAAATTCGTCATTTATTTCGCCAACAATTTGTTCGAGAATATCTTCCAGTGTAATTATTCCGCTTATTCCTCCATATTCATCAGAAACTATTGCCATGTGATTTTTCTGAGTTTGAAATTCTTGCAGTAAATCATCAATTTTTTTTGTTTCGGGTACAAAATATGGATTTCTAACTAAATCGCACCAGTTAAATTCACTGTTATCTAAATGTTTTATAAGGTCTTTTATAAAAAGAATTCCTTTTATATTGTCAAGTGTTTCTTCATAAATCGGAATTCTGGAATATTCGTTTTTAATAATTATTTGTTTTAGTTGGTTAAAGTTTGTTGAAATATCAACAGCTTTAACGTCAATTCGAGGTGTCATAATTTCCTTTACGTCAATACTTCCAAATTTAACAATTCCTTCTAAAATATTTCTTTCCTGACTAATTGCGGTTGACGTAATATCAATTGCATCAGACAAATCTTCAATTGAAATATTCTGTTTCTTCTGAAATTGTTTGTTTATAATTGACGTAGAAGTAATTAAAAACATACTTAGTGGTTTGAATATTTTTTCTAAAACAAAAAGCGGGTAAGCCATAATACTTGCAAAAGGTTTATTGTTGTAACTCGAATAGACTTTTGGAATAATTTCGCCAAACAACAAAATCATAAAAGTAATGACTACTGCTTCAAAAAAGAATTTAACATGAGGAGAAGAAAAATTAATTAATTGTTCTGATAAAAAGGTAGATAAAATAACAATTGCAATATTTACAAAATTATTTGCTATTAAAATTGTTGCTAATAACTTTAATGGATTTGAAATATGCCACAATATCAGTTTATTAGTTTTTGATGGATTATCTCTGATTGTTTTAATATTTTTTGGATTGAAAGAGAAATAAGCCACCTCAGAGCCTGATATTAAGGCAGAAAAAATCAAAAGTACAATCACTAAAGTAATCCCAAGTACTATTTCAAAATTTATTGGGTTTAATTTGATTAACAAAACGAAAAACAGAGGATCTGTGTCCAAAACAAAAATATTAGATAAAATATTGTAATTAAAAAATATAAAAATAAATGCTATTTAACTAGAATAGATACTGTTTAAAAACAGTATCTATTTCTTTAAAAATTATGTTATTGATTATAAGTAAATTTAACTAAAAAGGTAAATCGTCACCTCTGTGTTCGTTGAGTCCTAATTCATCTTCGTCAATTTCTAATGCTCCTACAAAATCTTCGTCTAAACCTTTTTTATCACGTGGAGAAAGCATAATCATATTGTTAGCTATTATCTCAGTTGTGTATCTTCTGCGACCTTCTTTGTCTTCCCATGTTCGGGTTCTAATTTTACCTTCGATAAATAATGGGTCGCCTTTATGTACATATTTTTCAGCCAGCTCAGCTAATCCTCTCCATAATACAATGTTATGCCATTCGGTTGAAGTTACTCTTTCTCCATTTTTGTTTTTAAACGATTCGCTTGTTGCCAAAGAAAAAGTCGAAACAGGTACACCACTTTCTAAATATCTGGTTTCAGGGTCTTTTCCTACGTTTCCGATTAATGTTACTTTGTTTACTCCGTGCATCTCTAAAGTTTTTAATTTTGTTTACTTAAATTTAATCTTATTTTATTTTTAGTTTTACGCAGCAAATTTATGTATTTTTATTGTTATTCAAAACTTGTTAAAAAAAAAAATCAAAATAATTTTATTAATTAATAACATTTATTTGTGTATTAATAAAATAATTGAAAGTACTGATGTTTTTTTATTTATTTAGATATTGTTTTAAAATTTTAATAACTTATTTTATATATTTGTTAATAAGTATCAATGTCGATTAGTTAGAAATATATTTAAAATCAATACATTAATGTGTCTGAAAGGAACTTGTGGAAAATAAATTTGGTAAAAGTACAAAAGTCAATATTGAAAAATTTAATTTTTCAATATTGACTTTTGACCCTATCCATTTTTCATATCCACAAGATGTGTTTTTCGCTAATACTCAAGAAAAAAGTTCAACATAACCTAAAAAGGTTTAATAAATTAAATCACAAAAATATATTATAACAGTAGTCGGGAATAACAAATTAAATAATTTTTTGAAAAAGTAATCATTTATTTACAACTACCTTTTTTTTCATAATTTCATTTCCATCTGTAATTGTGATAAAATAAATTCCATTATCCAAAAAATCAAGATTTAAAGTGTAATCATCAAATGTTTCAAATTTTTGTTCGTAAACTTTTTTTCCTGATAAAGAATAAATTTGGAAATTTGCATTTGAAATGATTTTGTTAACACTGATTTTTATGTTACCTGATAAAGGATTTGGAAAAACAGTCAGGTTATTTTCTTTTTCTGTTTTTGGGATATCAGAAAAAATGGTTTCGAATGTTGCCGAAAACAAACCTCTGCCGTGTGTTGCGGCTACAACTTTATTATCGGATTCTCTAATTGCAAGCATATCAACTCTTACATTGGCTAAACCTTCGTTTGCAGGTTGCCAAAGTACAGCTGTTGCATCAATATTTTCGGTTGTCCAAACACCTATTTCGGTAGCAAGCATAACTTGAGCTTGATTTTGTGGATTAGCTAATATCCAACGTATTGGCATATCGGGTAAGTTTCCTTCTTTTTCTTCCCAAGTTAAACCATTGTTATAACTTTTCCAAACTGAAGTTACTCCGTAATTTGAAAATGAAACAATTATTTCGTCTTCGTCTTTGCCAAATTCGATTGAAGAAATATTTCCCATAGGAAAATTATCATCAGTTAGTTCGGTAACAATTGGTGTTGTATTAATATTTTCAACTTTATACAATCGACCGGACATTGTTCCCAAATACAGATTTTTATTTTCAGTTGTTGAGTATTTGCAAATTTTTACAACCGAAAATGGTACATCAGAGTTGGTATTTAAACTTATAAGAAGTTGATTAACATCTGGTATTGTTACTCTAAGTATTTTATTATTATAATTTCCGGTAAACATAGCAGCATTGCAGTATAAGATATTAGCATCAGAATCATAATCAGCTGCACTAACAAAAGTACCACTGCTTCCGCTTGTATAGTCCCAATAATTTCCATCTTTATAAATGTCATATCCATTATTGTAAACACTTGTCATAAATATATTTTCATTTTCATCAAAAAAACAGTAAGCGCCATCACCACCTGAAGTCATATCATTAATTGATAACGGATTTCCATTATAGTAATGAGAACCATTATCTTGTAAACCACCAATAAAACCTATTTCTTCGGAATTTGAAATAATATCGCATGTATAATATTGGAGGGTATTATAATTTTTATTACGTTGCTGAAAAATTGGTGCTATGTCTTGAGCATTTTCTGAGAAAAATACTCCTCCATCTGTACCAAATGCTGCAATATCAGAATTTCCGGATTTATAAACTATTGAATGTATATCGGCATGGACAAAGGCATCACCTCCACCATAATACATTAAAGACCAATCTGAAAGATGTTGCCAAGTATTTCCACCATCTGATGAACGATTTACATCTAAACCACCGGCGTAAATAACGTCAGGATTATTTGGGTCAACTTCGGCTACCATAGCATGCCACGAAAGATATGCCCAAGAATTACTGCCAACGTTTGGAGGTAAATTCTTTTCAACCCAGTTTAAACCTTTATCATCGGTTCGTAAAATATATTTTCCTGCAAAGGTTCTAAAAGTCTGAACTAAAACATCGTCTGTTCCAGCTCCAATTAGTGCATAAATTATATTTTCGTTAGATTGAGAAGCAGCAAGTTTTACTCTTCCCGGATATTTGAACGAAGGTTCTGCTTTTATGATAGCTTCGTAATTATCAAAAACTGTCCACGAACCTGAAGTTCCTAAATCAGAATAAAGTATTGTTGCACCACCATTTCCATCAATATTTGGCATTGTACCTACATAAATTCTGCCATCAGCCCCGATTTCAATGTCGGAAGGAGTATAAGGAACTTGAAATCCAGAAATATATGGAAGTACCTGTTCCCAAGTTATTCCGCCATCAGCAGAACGGTATAGTCCGTCACTAGGTTCGCTTAAATGGTTAACACCTTTATAAATGCCTGATACAACTGAGGCATAAATTACACTTTGCGTATTTTCATTTCTAACAACAACATCGGTAATGTATTTAAAATCGGAAGTAGAAGTTAATAAATTCCAAGTTGCTCCACCATCGGTTGATTTCCAGACACCTACACCTCTTCCAGATGATTCTCTGTAAGTTATTACAGCAGTTTCGGCTTCACCGGTTCCGGCATAAAAAATATTTGAATTATTTGGGTCGTAAGTTATTGAACTAATGGACAAATTTTCCCATAAATCGTTAACCGGATTCCAAACAGAAAGCGGGTCTGAAATATCATTATTGTACCATAAACCTCCTGTAACAGAACCCGCCCAAAGTTTATTTCCATTTACATCGTTAGGGTCGAACATTAGCGAACGAGTACGTCCACCCATATCAGACTGGGTGCCTTCCCAGATGATGTTGCTTGTTGATTTGTTTTGTCTTTCAAGTTTTTTTGTTTCATTATATGCAACTAATAGTCGTTCTAGTGGAACTCTGTTTTGTTCATAATCAATAGTTTGGATATAATTTTGAAAATAAGAAGCTTCGGGCTGGTCTGCTGCTTCATCACCAGTATTTTCGGTAGTGAATGATTTTTCAAATTCCTGAAATTTAGAAATTAAATATTCTTCATAACTTTTTCGGTTGTTGTGTTTAAAAAATTTTGTTCCAGCCAAAGTCAGAATAATAAGGAATAAAAAAGTAAATGAGATAAGTAGAGTAATTTTAGTTTTAGTCATTTTTTTGTTTTTATATTTATTGAAATTTTTTTTCTAACAAAAAGATATTTTTTTTTGAGTTTGTTGCATCAAAAGTTCATTAAATTTTAAACCACAATTTGCACTCAAAACACAAAATTATGAATTCTAAGTAATTAAATAAATATTAATAAAAAGTAATAAGTATCAAAATTTCAATAAAATGGAAAATAATAGAGATGAATTGTTTTCTACTTTACAAAAAAAATTAAATATACAAATGGACTTTTATATAAATAAATTTTAGAGATGTCAAATTTTTATACCTAGTATCAGAATATCATCAGTTTGCGGAGTTTTACCTTGCCAATCTTCCAAGTATTTAATAAGGTTATTTTTTTGTTGAATAAGTAATTTGCCGGAGTTTGTTAACAGAAGATTTTTTAATGTATTTGGTTTTATTTTTTTATCTCCTTCACCTCCAAACTGGTCGTAATATCCATCAGTAAATAAATAAATTAAATCACCTTTCTTAGTTTCAAAACTGTAATTGGTAAATGTTTCCTGGTCAAATTCGTAAAATCCTATTGGCATTCTATTGCCTTTAAAAATTTCCATCTTGTTATTTCTTATAATATGCAGAGAATGAAAAGCACCTGAATATTGTAATTTATTTGTTTCGGTATTTAAAGACAATAAACCCAAATCTAGTCCATCTTTTGTGATAGATTCTTTATCACTTTGTTTGAAGGCATTTTTTAGTTTTTCGCGAAGTACAAACAAAATTTCAGAAGGCTTTTCGCAAATGTTGTTATTAATTATCTCGTCTAAAAAAGTTATTCCCAGCATGCTCATTAAAGCTCCAGGTACTCCATGTCCGGTGCAATCGGCAACCGCTATAAATAAAGTATTTCTAATTTGTCTGCACCAGTAAAAATCGCCACTAATAATATCTTTAGGTCTTGAAATTATGAAATAATCAGAGAAGCTTGATTTCAGAGTATTCTCAGAATTTAGTATTGCTTTTTGAATTTTTCGAGCATATTCCATGCTGGATTTAATTTCAAAATTTTGTTTTTCAATTTCATCTTTATGTTTTGATATTTGATTTTCGGCAATTTTAAGTTTAGTAATATCCGAATCTACTGCTATTAATTTTGAAACTTGTCCATTTTCATCAAATATAGGAGTCCATGTTGTTTGAACCCAAATAGATTGGTTGTTGCTATTTTTTAATTCAACCTGATAATTTACTGTTTTTTTCTCAATTATAGCTTCTTTAATGAATGGTAATACTTCTTTGTTTGTGTTTGAAACAAATATGCTTTTACTTTTTTTTGTAAATTCATCGTAATTAAATCCGTAAAGTTTAGTAAATGCATCGTTAACCCACTCAATTTCTCCTCGTTTGCTTAACACCATTATTGCATTATCGGTTTTGCTTGCTATAATCGACAGTTTTTTGAGTTCTTCGTTATTTTCTTCAATAATTTTTTGAGATGTACGCAGTTCGTTAAGTGTTTCAACTAATTTTTGGGATTGTTCAGTAATTTCGTCTTTTTGTTTTTCTAATTGTTTATAAGCATTTGCATTATCAAGTGCAATTTCGATGTTTGTTGCAATATTTTTAAGTACATTTAGATGATATTCTTTGTAAAAAATATTTTTGCTTTTTAAAACCACAACTCCAATCGATTTGTTTTCGACTTTTAACGGTAGGTATATTTCCGATTTTATATCTTCAGCTTTATTTTCCGTATTAATTTCCTTAAACAGAATTAATTCTTTTTGCAGAATAAACGTTTTTACAGCATTATCTTGGTTGTCGGTAATATCTCTTTTCTTATAAGGAATTGATTTATTGTTTTCTACATAGTTAAAAAATTCCAATATTTTTTTTGAATTATTGTAAATTCCTATTCCGAATGTAGAAATATCAATAAATTTTTTGATATTAAAATACACAGTGTCAATTATATTTTCAATTGTAATTTCAGAAGTAATAGCTTGTCCAATTTCGCTAAGTAATTGAATATCGCTATGCGATTTTAATAAATTAATATTTTGGTTTTCAATGTGTTCTTTCTGTTCTTCTAATTTTTTATTTTTTTCGATTATTTCTTCTGTTCTTTCTTTTATTATTTTTTCGAGTTTTGTTTTTTCAGTCGAAATTTTTTTAGAGTAAATTTTAAAAAATATAACTATTAAACTAAAAACAATGAGAAGATAAATAAAATAAGCATAAACAGTTCTATAATAAGGAGGTTTTATAGTAAAAGTATATTCGGTTAGTATGCTTTGGCTGTCGTAAATATTTTTGGCTATAACTTTAAAATTATATTTTCCTTCGAGTAGATTTTTATAGCTTACAGAATTTTCTTGTGTCCAGTCAGACCACTCATTTTCATAGCCTTCGAGTTGGTATTTATAGTAAATGTCATCATGACTTTCGTAAAAAGTACATGAAATATTGAATGTTAAAGAGTTATAATTGTAATTGATTTTAGTTTTGTCAATATTTGATATTAAAAAGCCGTTAAATAAAGTAGAATCTTCGCCTATAATTATTTTATTTATAAGACAATAAAAAGGTGTAGAGTAATCTTTTTTTATATCTTTAGCATAGTCGTAAATAAAAATTCCGTTTGAAGTTGCAAGCCAGACATTTTTGTCGTCAGAAAACTCTAAATCGTAAATTAAAGATTTTCCGAGTTTTGAAAATGCTGTTAAATTCCAGTTATTGAAAGAGTTAGAATTTGTTTTATAGCCAATCCACGTTTTTTTATCATCTAAAGAAGCCAGCCAAAGGTTATTTTGAGTATCAATTTTTAAGTGATATGTATTTTCAAATGGAAAAGTTGCGGTTAAAATAGAATCTTTAAAAAAAATATCTTTGTCGTAATCAAATTTATAAACGCCTTCAGTTGTTAAAAAAATTAATTTATTAAGATAATTATAAACCATAATATCTTTATTTACAGGAAGTCCATCTGTAGTAGTATAATTTTTTACATTTATACTAATTTCGTCTGTATTTGAATATTCACCAAAAATTTCTTTCGAATCAATTTTATAAACGCCTTTATATCTTGAACAAGCCCAAATATTATTAAATTCGTCTATTTCTATTTTCCAGATTTCATTATTAATAACCGGTATTTTACCTAGTTCTATAAACTTATTTTTTTGGTTTTTTAAAATATAAATACCTGATTTACTACCATAAAAAATCAAACTTGGATTTATATTGTTTTTATAAATTGTGTAAATTCCATTTATTTCGCTTATTTTACTTGTTTCAGTTTTTTCAATTTGAAATAATCCTTCAGAAGAACCAGCTAAAATTATATTTTCAGATTCTGTAATCACTTGATTATTTGTGTTATATTCTTCAAAACACCATGTTTGTTTACTTATTTCGGGTGTTTGAATAATATTGTTATTTTCATAAATATAAGCCCCAAGTCCTGTTCCTATATACATGCGGTTGTCAAATAACTTGAGCGAAAAAATATTTCCAAATAAATTTGAATTATATGCAAACTCGCTAATAGGTGAACTTATTTCTATGTACATAAATCCTTTATTTGTAGCTACCCACAAATTATCATATTCATCTTTTTTTAGATTTAAAATCACATTAGATTCAAAATTTTCATCAAAATTCTTGAAGTTATTTACAATTTTCCCGGTCATATTAACTATGTACAAACCTGATTTTAATGTTCCTACTGCTATTTGATTTTCGTCGAGTGTACAGCCAGAATAAATATCGTCGTCAGATAATATTTTATTAATCTCTTCAAAAAATTTAGGTGTATGAAACTTTGGTAAACTTTCGGTAGTCATAACCGAAATTCCGATTTTACGCGAACCTATAATAATTTGATTTAATGAAGGTAGCATAAAAAATATTCCATTATTTGCAAATATCTCAGAACCTTCAATAAATTTCAGAACATCATTTTCTAGTTTATATAAACCGCTTTCATTTATCTGAACATAAAAAATATCATTTACATTAAAACTAAAGAAAAAGTTATTTGATGGAGTTTCAATAACTTTAATTTTGTTGTTGAAATATTTTAAAATATATCTGTCGGTCTGAAAATAAATTACATCATTTATAATCAAAATTTTCCAGACTTCGCCAAATTCAATTTTATTTTCAATTAAGTTATTTAATGACACATACTTTAAAATTCCTTTATTAGTATATTCCAAATAACCAATTTCGTCAACAGCCCCAACAAAAATTTTGTCGTTATCATTGTATTTTAATGTTCTAACTCTTGATTGATTATTAACATATATTGGAATCCAGTTTGTTCCATCAAATTGAATAATGCCATCATTGTTACCTGTAAAAACAGTATTATATTTTCCGGTTTCGATAGTCCAAACTTGCTGAGACGAGTTATACTCTTCGGGATTATATTTTGTTGAAAAAAAACTAATATATTCCTGAGAATATATTTTACCAATATTCGTAAAAAATATTATGACAATTATAAAGTATTTTATGTACTGAAATATTTTCATTAAATAAATTAATTCTGAAATATAAATAAAATATAAAAATCTGAAAAATTAAAGCGGAAAAAAAATAAGAACTATTTTGAAAAATTGAATAAACAAAATAAATTTGAACATTAAAAAATGAAACTTTACCTTATAAATACAAGATGATTCCAATTAATAAAAAAAAAATTATCAACGACCCTGTTTACGGATTTATAAATATTTCGTCAGATTTTGTTTTTGACATAATTGAGCACGAATATTTTCAAAGATTGAGACGAATAAAACAACTTGGTTTAACTTATTACGTTTACCCGGGTGCTGTACATACCAGATTTCAACATGTAATAGGTGCAACTCATTTAATGAAAATTGCAATTGATGTACTTAAAAATAAAGGTGTTGAAATATCAAATGAAGAAGAAGAAGCAACAATTCTGGCAATTTTACTTCATGATATGGGACATGGACCATTTTCGCACACACTGGAACACAGCTTTGTAACGAATATTTCGCATGAAGAAATTTCGTTGCTTTTTATGGAAGAATTTAACAAAATTTTTAATGGAAAGCTAACATTGGCAATTGACATTTTTAAGAATAATTATCATAAAAAGTACCTCCATCAATTAGTTTCAAGTCAACTTGATATGGATAGACTTGACTATCTGCAGCGTGATAGTTTTTTTACAGGTGTATCGGAAGGAATAGTTGGCTTCGAAAGAATTATTAAAATGTTAAACGTTTATAATAACGAAATTGTAGTTGATGCAAAAGGAATTTACTCCATCGAAAATTTTTTAATAGCCAGACGATTAATGTACTGGCAAGTGTATTTACATAAAACAGTAGTAGTTACTGAACAAATATTAACCAAAATTTTAATCAGGGCAAAACAATTATACAAATTTGATAAAAATCTTTTTACAACACCAGCTTTAAAATTTTTCATGGAAAATGAAATTGACAGCCTCGAAAAATTTAAATCCTTAGATGCAATTCGCATATTTTCACAATTAGATGATTTTGATATAATGACATCTATAAAAATATGGACAAATCACAGTGATAAAATACTATCATTTCTTTGTAAAAGTTTAATAAATAGACGATTATTTAAAATTGAAATCCAAAAAGAAAACGAATTTGAAAAAATAAAAACCGATGAAATAAAACAAAAAATGAAAGTTCAGTTTTCTGTAAATGATGAAGACGTAGAATTTTTAGTATTTACAGGCAAAATATACAACAAAGCCTACAGCCGAAACAAAGACGAAATAATAAATATTTTATATAATAACGGCGATTTGGTTGATATTGCTAAAGCCTCTGATATTTCAAATGTTTCTGTGTTGTCTAAATCGGTTGTAAAATATTTTTTATGTTATCCTAAATAAATACAATGTAAAATTGCAAATATCAAAAAAAAATAAATATATTGTGGAACTTAATTTTCAAAATAATATTATAAAAAAATTGGTTTATTTATTGTACATTGAAAATTATCGAAACCCGAAATTAGCAACATGAACAAAATATATTTAGTTTTATTATTAATATTCGTATATATTAACGTAGGAAAAGCACAGCAATTTTCTGATGCTCAAATTAAAACTGCGTTAATAAATAAGTTTGTACAGAATATTGAATGGCAAAACGAATTATCTCTTGAAAATTTCACTCTGGCTGTTTATGGACCGGACACATCACTTATACCTTATTTCAGACAATTAGCAGCAACAAAAAAAATAAAAGAAAAGACAATAAACGTAAAACTTATAACCGATTTTTCGCAACTTAAAAGCCCTTATCCACAATTACTTTATGTTTCAAATTCACAAAACTACGAAATAGAAGATATTTTTGATAAATTACAGAACGAAAATACTTTATTGGTTTCAGACGACTGCAAAGACCAGAAATTTGTAATGATTAATTTTATTTACAAAGACGACAAAAGTATTAGTTTTGAAGTAAACAAAAAAACAATTGAAGAACAAGGGTTAACAATATTACCTAAACTGTTACTACTTGGCGGAACTGAAATTAATATCAGAGAATTATACTCAAAACAAGAAGAAGAACTAAAACTCGAAAAAGAAAAAGTAGAAAAGCAAAAAGAAGAACTCTTAGCCCAGCAAACAGAAATTGAAAGTCAAAAAACTCTTATTTTACAACAAAAAACAGAAGTAGAAAAACAACAGCTTTTTATTGAAAAACAACAACAAGAAATTTTAAAACAAAAAGATACACTGGCACAAGTATTACTTGCAGTAAAAGCACAAGAATCTAAACTTGTTACACAACTAAAGTTAATGGACGAACAGAAAAAAAATATTCTGACTCAACAAGAACTTATTGATAAACAAAATAAAGAGGTAGAAGAACGAAATAAAGTTTTGGATAACTTAAATACAGAAATAGAAAAACAACAAAATTTAATAGGCGAGCAAACTAATGTTCTTAGTCAGAAAGAAGGTCAGATAGAAACACAGAAAAAATTCTTGTTGATGCTTATATCATTTGTAGCATTAATTTTAGTACTTTTATTTTTCATTTTCAGAAGCAATAGAATAAAGAAAAGAATAAATAAGCAATTAGAAGAAAAAAACATAGCAATACAAGCACAAAACAAAGAAATTCAAGCACAAAAAGAAGAAATTCAATTGCAGGCAACCGAATTATCTAAAGTGAATGTAGAACTGGAGAAATTATCAATAGTAGCGAGCGAAACCGATAATGCCGTAATAATAATGGACAGTGAAGGGAATTTTGAATGGGTAAACGACGGGTTTACACGGCTTTATGGATACGACATAGGTATGATGAAAATTCACTTTGGAACAAATATCAGAACATCAAGTAAAAAAGAGAACATAATAGAAATAGTTGACAATTGCATAAACAAGAAAAGAACAGAAATATATCAAAACATAATAATTACTAAAAAAGGTGAATCAAAATGGGTACAAACAACATTAACTCCAATTTTAGACGAATATGGAAAAGTATATAAAATTGTAGCCATAGATTCAGACATCAGCAAATTAAAAGAAGCAGAACAGGAAATTTATCAGAAAAACGAAGAACTTATTGCTCAGAGAGACGAAATGGCTGCACAAAAAGACTATATCGAATTTCAAAATTTACACATAAGAAGCAGTATAAACTATGCAAAAACAATTCAACGAGCAATTTTACCGCCTTTAGAAGAAATTGAGAAATATTATGATACATTTGTATTGTATAAACCCAAAGATATTGTATCAGGAGATTTTTATTGGTTTACAACGCTTGAAATATCAGACAAAAAATATAATTTTATTGCAGTAGTAGATTGTACAGGGCATGGCGTTCCCGGAGCTTTTATGTCGATGATAGCAAGCAGATTACTAAACGAAATTGTACTTGAAACAAAAACAGTCGAAACTTTTGAAATATTAAACAAACTAAATAAAGCAGTCAGAAATGCCTTGCGACAAGACAAATCAGACAATTCAGATGGAATGGATTTATGCTTATGCAGAATAGAAAATATTGAAAATGAATTTAAAATTCAGTTCACTGGAGCAAAAAGACCTTTATATTACTATTCTAAAAAAGAAAATAGTCTTAAAGAACTAAAAGGAGATAGAAAATCAATTGGAGGTTATCTGGCAAAAAGAAGTTCACAAGAATTTACATCACAAAATATTGTTATTAGCAAAGAAGACATATTATATTTGAGTACAGATGGATACATAGACCAAAGCGGAATGGACAGAAAAAGACTAGGCTCGCCAAAATTTCTGGAAACAGTTGAAGCAATAATGAGTAAACCTTTAAATGAACAAAAAAATATTATTGAAAAAGTTTTGGCAGGTTGGCAGGGAGAAAATGACCAGAGAGACGATATTACAATTTTGGGATTGAAAATGAAATAATATCATTAATTCGCTATGAAAAAAATACAAGAACTAGAGTTATTAATCGAAAATATTAACGAAAAATACAAAACATACGAAATTGTATACATGTTTGAAGGTGTATATGATAAGGATATTATTTCGTTGTTTAGCAAAAAATTGACAACATTAACAAAATTTTATCCCAGAGCACAAAAACGATTATTTACAGTTTTTATTGAATTAGCACAAAATGTTGCATATTATTCGGATCTCAGAATAAAAGTAGGCGATGATAAAGAAACAGGAGTAGGAGGATTAATTATTGGCGAAACACCTGATAGTTTTTATTTTATAATCGGAAATAAAATTCAGGACAAACCTTTAGATGTACTATATAAGAAATGTGAAATAATAAATTCATTAGACAGAGAAGAATTACGCGAATTCAAAAGACAACAAAGAAACCTGATACCCGGAACAAACGGAGGTGCTCACATAGGACTAATATTAGTTTCGCTAACAACAAAACGACCATTAAATGTAAAAGTTCATAAACTTGAAGAAACAAACGAACATTTTTTCACAATTCTCGTAGAAGTAGATAAGATAAAAAGTTCAAATAGTTATGACGACGATTAAAGAAATATGGTATAGTAATTGATATATTCAATAAAAAATTGCAAAAAAATAAATTTAAATATATATTTGTGCATATTTTTTAAAGACAAAAAACAAAATTATGTCCGTAGAAAAAAAATTTAATTTTAGCTTGTACGAATATCACAATTTGTTTAATCAAAACATTTTGATGTCTTACAAAGGACCAATTGACGAACGAATTATGTCGGTTATAGGTGATAATATTGACTTTTTATTAGACGAAAACCCACAAGCAGGAAAGAAAATATTTAAGATTTTTATGGAACTAGCTCAAAATGTTTGGCTATATTCAATAGAAAAAAGCAAATTATCTAGCGACATTACCATAGGAACTGGAACAATGGTAATTGGAGAATTTGGAAAATATTATACTTTTGTTACAGGTAATATTGTTAATAATGAAGATATTATACCAGTTGTTGAAAAATGCGAAATTATAAATTCCTTAGACAGAGAAAGCTTGAGAGAATATAAAAGAGAGCAAAGGCGTTTAGCAAAAGTTGACAACAAAGCAGGAGGAAATATTGGATTGATACAAGTTGCTTTAACAGCAGAAGGACCGTTAGATATCGAACTTACTCCGGTTGACGACGAAACTTCATTTTTTTCTATAGCAGTGAAAGTTGAAAAAGAAAATAAAGAATAAGAACATGGAAAATAAAAACGAAAGTTTTGAATTAGACGATGTTATTAATAACGATAACATGAAAAATAAAAACGAAAGTTTTAAATTAGACAATGTTATTAACAACGATAGCATGAAAAATAAAAACGAAAGTTTTGAATTAGATGATGTTATTAATAATGATAACTCGAATAATAAAAACGAAAGTTTTAAATTTGACAATATTATTAATAAAGATAACATGAAAAATAAAAACGAAAGTTTTAAATTAGACGATGTTATTAATAACGATAACATGAAAAATAAAAACGAAAGTTTTGAATTAGATGATGTTGTTAATAAAAATTACAACAAATTTCAAAATAATAGTTTTGAATATGAAAATGTTATAAATAATAATGACAGCAATTCAAAAACCGAAAATTTTGAAAAAGATGACCAACAAGAAATAATAAAAGAACCTTCTACATTGGAAGACATTGTTATTGAAGGCTCACATAAAAATTTCTTTACACCATCTGTAAACTTCAATGTTAAAACCGGAATTTGCGAACTTTCAGGCGAATCTTTTCTGGAAGATACAGTCGAGTTTTACAAGCCGCTTATTGAATGGCTCGAAGAATTTACTCAGAATATTAAAAAACCATTAGCTTTCATTATTAAGTTATCGTATTTCAATACAAGTACTTCTAGATGTATTTTGGATTTGCTTAATGTTTTGAAAGACTATGAAGAAGAAGGCGGAGAAGTTGTTGTCAATTGGCACTACGACGAAAATGATTCCGATATGGAAGAAGATATTGAAGACTATATGATTGACACTGGTCTTAAAATTAATTTGATACCTTTATAGGATATTGATTTTTTTAAGTCTGAAAAAGAAAACAAATGGAAGATATTCATATTCAAGGATATAAAGGAGCATATATTATACCTACCGTTGATTTTTACGCAAATGAAGGTGTTTGCGAATTATCAGGGGAATCTTTTTTAGAAGAAACTGCTAAATTTTATTCTCCTCTTCTGGATTGGATAAAAGAGTATATTTATGAAGTTAAAAAACCTATTACATTTAATTTTAAATTAACTTATTTCAATACCAGCACTTCAAAATGGATTTTAAATATATTAAATGTATTTAAAAGATATGAAGATAATGGAGGAGAGGTAATTGTAAACTGGTATTATCACGAAGATGATATTGATATGCAAGATGATATTGAAGACTATATTATAGACACCGGACTTAAAATAAATCTTTATATTTTTGAAGATTAAATAACGGTTAACTATACTTAAAATAAAGCAGATTTCAAGAAAAACTTGAAATCTTTTTTTTTTGCTATTACATTGAGTTTTGTGAAATTTGTTGCCCCACAACCTGTCAAATTTATTTACGTGAGTTCGGTGTAAGCAATCGTATAAAAAAGGAGAAGTGTTAATAATATATAATTATATAAAAGGTTGAAATACAGAACGTTATGAGGTTTTTGTCAATTGCTAACTATCTACATATCAGATACTTCCATTGTTCCACGTGGAACATTTGCTTGATTATCAGGCAGCTATTGCAAAATTCAAGGATTTTGGTTATTTTTATACTGTGAATAAACAAAATAATTAATCCAAAATCCTTATGACAAACTTAGATAAAATTATTGATATTTTTTGTGCTCTTGACGATTTTTATAAAGAATTTTCTTCCGAAATACAAAAACACATGATTGAGCAAAATTGTTCTCAAAAAAAAAGAAATCGACAATTTAAAATGTCGGAAAGTGAAATAATGACTATTGTAATTATTTTTCATAATGAAGGTTATAGATGCTTTAAGCA
>Ga0316608_1000328_pt1 | contig 23647 bp, 11 predicted proteins | sample MIS2016152B_MG_FD_207673 | JGI IMG/M metagenome (GOLD analysis project Ga0316608, IMG submission 207673) | Microbial mat bacterial communities from Middle Island sinkhole, Lake Huron, Michigan, United States - MIS.2016.152B | ecosystem: Environmental > Aquatic > Freshwater > Lake > Sediment...
CATCTTTCGATAATTTAAGAAATAATGCTTTTATTTGTTCAATTATTTGCATAATTTTGCTATAAAATTTTTCGCAATATAGCAATTTTTTTCAACAACAACGTTTTTAATTAGAGCCAAATTATTTAATAAAAAAAATATGTTATTTCCAAATAATGTGGTAAGTTTAAACTCTATCTGAATGTCATTAAGGAGAACTTTTTCACGACTTTAGGAGTAAATCTAGCTTTAATTGAAATACTAAAGTTAACGACATGGCAACGTAAATACAAAGAACTTTTGAAGTTTAATTAACTTAATAATTTCAATTTAAGCAAGTTCGCAAAGCGATGACATTTTCTTTGTTAAATTGTTTCCACAGTATTAGGGAATAGAACATAAAAAAAATACGTTATTTCCAAATAATGTGATAATAATTACTATGTTAATATGTAATCCCAATGTTAATTATTACTACTTTCATGGGTAAGAAAAAGTTCTTATAAGCAATAGCGAAGTAAATCACGAATGAAAATAGTAAGAATATGCGTTAAAAGAAGGTATTAGCTAAATAAATTCCACAAAAAAAAGTTCAAAAAAAAAAATATATCAGGTTTATTTTTATACATTTGGTTTTTGCAAATTTATAATTTAAACAAATATGAACTCCAAAAGAATTATTTTAGCCATATTTTTAATAACCTTTATATTTTATGGGTGTAAACAAAATTCAAATGAAGTCAATAGCATTGATATTTTTAAACAAAAAGATACTCTTGAAATTTTTGCACCGGAAATGGTTTCAACCTATTTAAATCAAAGAGACATTGCTATTTCTTCCGATGGAACCGAAATTTATTATACTCTTTCGACTTTCGATAATAGTTTTCGGTCTATAGTTAGGATTGAATTAGAGAATAGTAAACCTATTTTAACTGAAATAGCTTCATTTTCTGGTGAATATAATGATATTGAACCATTTATTTCAAGTTCAGGTGAAAAATTATTTTTTGCTTCAGACCGTCCCGATAATTTGAACGATAGTATAAAGGATTATAATATCTGGGTTGTAGAACGAACCGAATTACAATGGGGCGAACCAAAAATTCTGAGTTCTGTTATAAATACTTCTGAGGATGAATTTTATCCCTCAGTTGCCGAAAATGGAAATTTGTATTTTACGGCAGCTTATCAAAATTCAATGGGTCTTGAAGATATTTATAAAAGTGAGTTTATTGATGGAAATTATACTACCCCAATATCTTTAGATTCGGCAATAAATAGTTCGATGTATGAATTTAATGCATATATTTCTCCCGATGAAAAAATAATAGTTTTTTCGTCTTATGGTCGTTTTGATGACCAAGGTGGAGGCGATTTATATTTCAGTAAAAAAGATGAATCGGGTAAATGGCTTCCTGCTGTAAATATGGGAAATACAATAAATTCCGAAAGTCTGGATTATTGTCCTTTCATTGATTTTAAAAGAGGAAATTTTTATTTTACCAGCAATCGAAGACAAAAAAAATATAAAAAATTGAATTTAAATGAATTAATTAAAGAATCGGAACAAATTTTAAATGGCATGGGAAATATTTATTATATAAATTTATCAGAAACCCTAATTAATAAATAATACATCACTTCTTTTCAAGCAAAAAATAACCATTCAAACACTTTCAAGCCTTTGACTTGGAAGCGAAATAATATAAGCCTCTTGGCTTAATGTATTTTGTTTACAAGCCAAATGCACCTAACCAAATAAACAGATATGAAAAATACATTTTATTTTATAATAGCAATTCTCTTTACTTTAACTGCTTGTAAAGACGAGCCACTGGAACCAAAATTATCACCCTTAGCAGATGAAATAAAATCATATATGTTTAATGTTAATTCGTTCTGGGTTTATGAAAACCCAATTACATTACAGCGTGACAGCATTTATATTATTTCAGTTTTACATGATACAATTATGAAAACTTTTCCACATAGTACTGGTGGAATTTATAATGAGATTTACCAAATAAATATGAAAAGTACTTTTTATAATGATGAATATAATGATTATTTAGTATATAGTTATATAAAACGCAATGGCGGTGGAGAATTTGGAGAATTAGGACAGCCAATTTATTGGATTTATTCAGCTATTGGTGACGAATTTAACGGTGCAACAATTGTTGATATGATTAGTAATTTAGAAATCGAAGGAAACACTTTTAACAATATTAAAAAAATGAAAATAACAAAAGCCGAACAATACCAACAAGAGTTCGACTTCGATACATATTTATATTTTGTTGATGGTGTTGGAATTGTTAAAAAAGAGTATGCAATTACACCCGATTCTATGGAAGTCTGGAATTTAGTTAAATGGAATGTTAAACTATATAATCAAAACTTATAATTATGAAAAATTTATTTTTGGAATTACAGTTGCTATTGCTGTATTTTTTAAAGTGATGTTTTTAAAATCCATTTTGTAAAAATTAAGTTTGATTTAAAACGTTTAACTGATTTGAATAATTGTAAAAAAAGTAGTATTTTAGCGTTTTAAATTCATTGTAAATATAAGAAATAAGATTATCATTTGCAAGTAGAATATGTTTTAAAAACATAAAATAAATTGATTTAAATCAATTTTTAATTGAAATTTAGATATGAATCATTCACCCTTATTTACAGATAAAGAATTATCTGAAATAAATACTTCTTCAATGTGGAGTAAAATTTCGGAAAATGATATTTCCCAAAAAATTGAAATTGTTAGGAAATGGCAAGATAGTGCATTAACTTTAAAACTAACTAACTCAAAAGAAATTCAATTACAAGGATATTTTATTAATATTTTTTTTGGGGATATTTTAGGGTATAAGAATTTAATACAAGAAAAAGACTTTTGGAACATAGAAATAGAACAAGTTACACTAGAGGACAACACAAGACCTGATGGGATATTAGGTTTTTTTAATATGAATAATGGAACAAAAGAAGTTGATGATGTAAGGGTAATAATCGAATTGAAAGCATTTGACTATGATTTAGACAAACAACAAAGTCGTTTAATAAAAATAACACCAGTAGAACAAGCGTTTCAATACGCTCAAAAAAGTGGCAAAAATTGTAATTGGGTAATTTTATCAAACTTTAAAGAAATTAGGTTGTACAGATACCCTGATAAAAGTAAATATGAATTATTCAATATATTTAAACTACACGAAATTAATGAATTTAAAAAGTTTCTGTATTTATTATACTGCGAACGTCTTTTTTACAAAGATTTAAACATAATCCCAAAAACGGAAAAATTATATACAGGTCGTTTAGATACTTTAAAGGATATTACAAATAAATTTTACAACGAATATAAAGAATATAGAGAATTATTATTTAATCATTTATGGCAAAATAACAAAAACATAAATAAATTACAATTATTAGTTTACACACAAAAAATAATTGATAGACTTTTATTTATAAGGTTTGCTGGTGATACTTTTATGGAGTTTAATGTTTTATTTAAAGTTAGAAATGCTTTTGATGATTTGTTTTCTTTACGTGATAATTTGTTTTGGCAAACAATAAATGATTTGTTTGATTCTTTTGATAAGGGTTTTAAAGGTAAAATACCAGAATTTAATGGTGAACTTTTTAAAAAAGACGAAGTATATAATACGTTAAATATTAGTGATTTTATAATAAAAGATTTAGTTAGATTTTTTCTTAAATATGATTTTAAAAATAATTTAAAAGTTGAAATATTAGGGCATATTTTTGAACAGTCAATTACAGATTTACAAGAGCTTAAAATAAAACATCTTCAAGAAATAGGTGCAAATTTTAATTACTCGGAAACAATTAGTAAAAGAAAATCAGAAGGAGTTTTTTATACACCTGAGTATATTACTGAATATATGGTTAGCGAATCAGTTGGCAAATGGCTTTCTGATAGAGATTATGAAATTTTTGCAGAACTTAAAATTGATGATATTACTACAATTGACATAGACCTTGAAAGATGGAAAAAAACTAACACTAAGATTACAAGAAATGATGTTGTTAATATCCATTTACAATATATCGAAAAATATAAAAAAGTACTTTCCGAAATTAAAATAATTGATATTAGCTGTGGTTCAGGTGCTTTATTAACAAAATGTTTTGATTACCTTAGCAATGAATGGGAAAGAATTTTAAAATCGTATTACGAAATAAAAGGATTAAATTCAATACTCAAAAAAAAAGTTGCAGTTATTGATTTTGAACACTCTGCCTACGAAACAGAACTTTGGCAAGTTAAAAAGAACATTATTATAAATAATTTGTATGGTGTTGATTTAAACCCTGAAAGCGTTGATATTACAAAACTATCATTATGGTTAAAAACTGCAAACAAAAGTATTAAACTTGCAGATTTAAAAGACAATATAAAGGTAGGGAACTCCTTAATAGAAAGCAAAAAATTTAAAAATCATTTTATTTGGAAGGAAAAGTTTCCTGAAATTATGATAAATGGTGGTTTTGATGTAATAGTTGGAAATCCACCTTATGTTAATGTTGAGAATTTAGATGAAAAAGAAAGGAATTATTTGTTTGAAAAATACCAAAACTGTAAAGGTCGAACTGACATCTATATTGCATTTATTGAAAAAACATTAAGCCTTATTAAAAATACATCTTATGTATCTTTTATTATTCCTTATGCTTTTACTAATCAAAATTATGCCAATGATTTAAGAAAATATTTAATAGAAAATAATCAGATAGTTACTTTAACAGATTTGCACAATTTTAGTGTTTTTGAACAGGCATCTGTAAAAAACATCATTATAAATTTCAAAAAAAATAACGAGAATAAAAATACAACAATAAGAATTGCTAATTCAAGTGAAGATATTATTAATAAATCATTTTATCAGTTTGAGATAAACCAAAATATTTATCTCAAATTTAAAGAGTATCGTTTTGAAACAAAACCAATATTTCATTTTCTTGATTTAAAAACAAAAATTGAAGATATTAGCGTAACTTTTGACAAAATATTTTTTGTTGCTTATGGTGCAAGACTTAATCAAAAAGATGGAAATGAAGGTAAAGACATTTATATTTATGATAAAAAGGCAAAAGGATTAAAACCATTTTTAGAAGGTAAAAACATTGAACGTTATTATTATTCGCAAGATGGCTGGTTGGACTATAAACCAAAAGAGCATTATAATTCAATGTTTAAAGAACTTTTTGAAAATGAAAAAATAATGTTAATTAATGTTGTAAAAGATATTTGTCGTTTTGCGTATGATGATAAAGGATTGTATAATAGTCATACTGTTATAAATTGTGTTCGATATGATAAATTAGATAAAGCTGAACATATTACACCAAAAAATGCAATTAAAGAAATTGATTTGGGATATTCTCAATTATTTGAATATAAATCGGTTTTAGCTATTTTAAACTCAAAATTATTAAATTGGTATTTTTATAATTTTTTAAGCGAAGGAATACATTTTTATCCGAATGATGTAAAATCCTTACCTATAACAAAAAATATAGCTAATAATCCAATATTAAATATTTTAGCTGACGAAATAATTAAATATACAAACGAATTTTATTTCATTCAAAATATTTTCATAAATTTACTTTCAAAAGAATTTACAGGAATAAATATTACAAAAAAGATTAAAGATTATCATAAACTTACATTTATAGAATTTGAAACCGAATTAAAAAAACAAAAGATTGAACTTGGTTTGTTTAAAGATAAGTTAAAAAATCAATTTGAAACAAGTAAACTAAAAATTGTAGATATTTTAGACATAATAAATAAAACCGAAAACGAAATCAATAAACTTGTTTACGAACTCTATGAATTAACCGAAGAAGAAATAAAGATTGTTGAGGATAGCTAAAAAAAATAAGGCAAAGTTATTTGCCTTATATATCATAACCAATTAACCGATAATTCCGAAAAATTATAATATCCAACTACCATTCCAAGGAAAAGCTAAGCCATCAACCGCTTTTGAGTTTCATCGAAATGCAATAGAAAACCCTGAGAATTAAAAAATTCTCGGGGTTTCTTTTTATATATCTGCCGTTATTTTGTTCCGATTAAACATTTTGTTTTTTTAATAAAAGATAATAACCTGAGTTCGATGTAAGGAATAAACATAACTTGCTGTCATCCTGAAAGGAACTTGTGTGAATTAGCACTGAAAATGTAAAATGTAGATATGAAATACTAACTTCAGTTTTCCAAATCAACGACTTTGAGTACTTTTCATTATTCCACAAGTTGTTTTCAACATGACATATTGGTTTGTATACTCATAATTAAAGAATTAACTATAACTCTACATCGAACTCACGTTAATAGTTATTATAAATTTATTATTTATACTATATATATAAATATTTTAATTTAAATATAAAATACTTGTTTTACAACTAAATTTATTCTAATTTATTTGTAAATATTTATATTTCATTGTTAATATAATGTGAATTTATAATATAAAATATATGTTTACAATTTTATAAATTATATTTATTTTATAAATAATATATTTTAAATATAAGATATTATAATTTAAATAATGATATTTTAAATTATATGTTTATATTTGTAATTTAATGTTTACATATTGTAATAGTTTATGAAAAAGGGAATTTTTAAAGATGCTGAAATTTGTAATAAATCAAGAGATATCTATTATCTTTTATTAAGAGATTTGGAAGAAATTATTAAATTTATTCCTGATATTAATATTATGATAAATAAATTTGTTCAAATTATTACTGAATATGAAAAACTGACACGCGATCAGGCTAATCTTAACATCGTAATGGAACTTGTCGAAAGAAAACGCGTACAAATTGAAGAACTTAAACTTATTATGAAACGGATAATTCTTCGTATCGAAATACAATATTCAGATACAGATATGAATTTTGTTGATAATTTTAAAATAAAGAATATTTCGCAGTTGCACAATGTACGTTTTTACGATGCTTTAACAAAGTTCCACTCTATTTGCAAACAAAATATTGAAAAACTCAACTCCGCACATATAAGTAATGACGAACTAGCTGTGTTTTACCTTAAATTTCAGCAATTTGTCGAAAACTACACAGCTGTTGATATTGAAAAGAAAACCCGAAAGAACTCCACACAAATAAGAACACAAAAATACAATGAATTGTACGCGTGCTTAGTGCAAATGAGCAAAATAGGTAAAATGGTCTGGGCTAACAATCCTACCTTTTACAATCATTACATACTTTATGAAGGAAAATATAAACCCCGTAAGAAGAACAAACCAGTAGAAGAAGATATTGAGGTTGTTGGGTAAAATAAAACAAAAATAATTCACAAGGCTAGATTTGCACCAACTAGATTTACTAAATTTATTTGGACACACAGCGTATTATATTTACATTAATTTCAATAATTTTGTCTTTTTATTATTGTTCTTCGGTTTTAATTTCTTTTACAATTTCCATAGTCCGAACAGAAACCGTTGTTATACGTTTTATTAAATCAATTACAGTTTCTTTATAGTCAGCAAATTTATATGTGTTAAATTTTTCAGCAATGGTTTTATCTTGCTGATTTTTTTCTTTGTATTGGTCAACTATCCAATGTAAAGCACTTCGATTACCAAATTTATATTCCCATGCTAAATCAGGAATACCTGTTAAAGTTGTAATTTCATCTAAAACTATTTCGCCTGCTTCAACATTAGCCTTTAGTTTTGTTTTTGGAATATATTTTTCGGATTTCCCTTTTAATTCATAATTCATAATTCCTAATTCATAACTATCTACGGTTTCATAGCCAATATGTAAATCCATTAATTCTTTACCCCATTTTGACCATTTCCTGAAATCTTTGTAAAATGGTACTCTTGGAAATTCTCTATTTAAGTTTAGTTCATATTTTTTAATATACACAGGATTATGAAGAACTGCATAAGTGTAATAAAATATATCTTCTTTGCTTATTGTTTCATCTTTATAATGGTCGGTAAATTGTTTTAAGCCCCAATCAGTGAGATTATCAGAACGATTTTCTTTTTTGTCATAGAGGTATAATGGAATGCAAACACTATCGCCGTTAAAATGTAAATCTATTATTGTATCAGATGCTAAAACATTGAACTCTTTTTTTGATTGATTTATTGAAATTATTTTATTTTCCTTTCCTACTGGTAAAAACTCAAATAGTTGTCCTTGAATATCTATTGGAATATAATCAGAATACAAATACTTTTTGGTAAAGGGGCGATAATGTGCAAAACGAATAAATTCTGATTTGAATTTGCTTGTTCTTAATTTCAATAATTTATCTCTAAAAAGTCGTCCACTCCATTTTATTGTAAATTCCTTTGAAAACACAAAATCAGAAGCTAACTTTATTTTGTCGTCTGGTTTTATATTTGCAAAATTCTTAATTCCTTTAATATGGTTTTTCCAATCTTTGACAACATAATTATATTCATCATAAAAATAATTTATTTTACTTTTCAATTGCTCGTTATTAAAATCAAAAACCCACTCGTCTCTATTAGTAACAGTTCCATTTGAATATTTATAAAACAAAACTTCTTTATTTTTAATAGTTTTGGCAAGTTTGTTTTGTTTGTCAATTAAAGGTTTCAGAGTATTGAAATCATTATTTGCTAAATTTATCCAATTACTATTATCATCAGCTTGAATATTATCAAAAGGAATTGTACGCAAAGTATTTGTTTGTAAAAAATCTAATTTCTCTTTTGCTGTAGGATAATCTAACGAATAATATTTTATAAATTTACTATCGGCTTTTTCTTTTCTGATAAAAAATGCAATAGCAACTCCTGTCATGATGTTAAAAACATTTGCTTTTGCTTGTTCACTATTTGCTCGAATATCGCCGTGTAAGTCCACAATATAAATGTAATCAAATTCATTGGACATACTTTTGCGAAAACCATCAAAAGTCCTGCTATTAATAAATGAGCGATTTGTTATAAAAGCAATTATGCCGTTTCCATTTATTCTATCAGTTGCCCAACGATAAAAGCGGGCATACATATCATAAACTTTTGATTTTTGAGCATTGCTGTGATAAATATATGTGTCCTTTATTCGTTTATCTATTTCTTTATAAGCTCGGTTTTTGTTATTATCATTTTCATTTTGCTGGTTGGCATTATATGGCGGATTACCAATTATTACAGATATTTTCTTTTCGTTTTGTTTTATTATACGGTCTAAATTTTCGGCAGACATTGCAAATAATGATGTTTTGTTTTGCTTTCCGGCAAAAGAAAAGCCCAAATTATCGAGAGTATCAACAAAAACAATATTTTCAAACGGTACATATTTATTCATTTTTTGTTGATATGTATATTCAATATTAAGGTTTGCAATGTAATATGGCAATATTGCTAATTCGTTACAATGAATTTCGTTTTTATATTTATGTTCCAAATATTGTTCGGGAATGTATTCAATAATATCGGTTATAAAAGTTCCTGTACCTGTTGAAGGGTCAAGAATTTGAACATTTTTATCTGACATGTTTTTTCCGAAATGCTTTTCAAGTAGATAGTCGGTACTTTCTACCATAAATTTAACAATTTCGTTAGGAGTATAAACAACACCAAGTTTATCGGCACCTTTTGGATTGTATGCTTTATAGAAGTTTTCGTAAATAACTTTCAGAAATTTTTGTTTTTCGTAATAACTTTCTATTGCAGCAGCCGCTTGCTTAATAACTTTGTAATAACTGTCGATAGATGCAAGCATATCACGGCGTACTGCACCTGTAAAAAAAGTATTAACAACAATTTCTAATTCTCTTGCAATATTGTTTTCTCTGTGAAAATGGCTGTCGCCAAATACGGTATCAAAAATCTCCGCCGTTAATATATGCTGAATAAGCATTTCGCGAATATCGAATGCCGATATTTCGGGATTTATACTTTCGCGGCATACGTTCCAGAATTTTTCACGTTGTATTCTGAAATCGGGATTTTTTTCCTGTTCTGCAATCATTGCACGAAGAGCTTCAACAATATCGGGAATATTTTCTTTAAAATCTTTAACAGCTTTTTGGAAATCTTCTATTTCAGGGGGTACATACTTAATAAATGTTGTCAAAATGCGATGCAAAAAATCGGGTTTTTTTATTTCGCCCCGCATTATTTCTTCTCCTTTTTGTATTAAAACAATTTGTTCTGTGTTTTCAAATAGTATATTAAATGTTGGATAACCAATTTCAAGTTTTTTTTCAATTTCATCATCTAAATTGTCTTTTGAGTCTTTGCTTTCCCAATGTCCATAAGTTTTTTGCCACGAATCTTTAATTGTTCCGTCCGGTCGTTTTGCAGAATGTTTTAAATGAAGTTCGTCAACCAATTCTAAATTTTTTGGTAAATATTCTTCAATCAGATTAGCAAAAGCACGTCGCAGACTTGTTTCGTTTCTTGTCCCGCCAAATCGTTTGTATTGGCTTATTTTGTTGTAATACTTATTTATTGCTTGTATCGACATAATTTTTTAATTTCTGCAAATATATCAATTTTTTGATAATCGTTTGTTTTGTACTTACACATGTCAGGTGTTTTTTCAACTGACAACTTTCGCTTGACATGATACTGAATAACAGCAAAGATTTATTCTTCTAAAATTCAATATTCTACAAATTAATCATAACTTCGTAAAGTAGAATTAATAAAGAAGAAAATAAATTTCCTCAAAATTTGGGTTATAAATTCCGTTTTGTTCGATATTCATCAAATCTGCTAGAAATATTTGTCCGTAAGTCATTTGTTCGTCATAGTTTTCTTTCATAAATTTTGTATATATCCGTTTTGCTTCTTCTAATTTATTGTTTAATAAATAAGCCATTGCAAGATTTGATATTGCTTCGTTTAGATTTTCGTTTAAAGTAAGAGCTTCTTTTACTGATGTTAATGCTTCGGAATAATTTTTATTTAAAATTTGATAGTATGATAAAGTGTTGATATTTTTAGACAAAATAATTTTTATATCAATATTATCAGGATTTTCGGAGTAATATTTTTCTAAAATGTTTACAGCTTTGTTCTGATATTCAAGTTTAACAGCAAAATCTAATGCCTCTAATGCTTTATTGGTAAAGAATTCGGAAATTTCGATAATTGTACTTAAGTCCGAAATTTTATAAACATCATCGTCTTCAATAATTCTGTATTCTATCATTTCAGAAATTGAAAGTTCTTCAATATCCGAATTATTTATAAAAACATCAAAATCAGGTTTTACTGTCCATATTTTAATTTCACCGTCTTTTGAAGCCGAAATAAATTTATTATAGTTATCAATAAAATCGGCAGAAACAATAGCATCTTTGTGTCCATAGTAAGTATTTAAACAATTGCCATTTAAATTCAATAAACAACATAATTTATCTTTAGACGCAGAAATTAGAAATTTACTATTTTCCGAAAAATTTAAATCAGTAATTACATCTGTATGAAAATTTATTGTGGAAATAATATTGCCGGCGAAATCCCAAATTTTTATTAAATTATCATAACTTCCAGATGCAAAATATTTTCCATCAGGCGAAATTGTAATACAATTAACCATTCCCAAATGTCCGCGAATAGTTTGAATAACTTTGCCTGTGATATCCCAGATAATTATAGTTTTATCCTCATGTGAAGTAATAAAATTTTTTCCGTCGGGCGAAACTTCAATATCAAGCACAGACGATGAAGATTCAAAAGTATTAATCATATTACCTTCAATATCCCAGTAATTTATAATATAATCCTGCGAAACAGTAAAGAAATTTTTACAGTCGGGAGTAAATTCTACATCAAGAATTATGTCTTGGTGTACTGTCAGTTTTTTTATTATATTTCCATCTATATCTGTAAGGTACACATTGTTATCGCAATCACCTGTTAGAATGTATTTTTTATCAGCCGAAACTGCAATACAATTTATTAACGAAGAGTTAATATTATAATTTTCTGAAATTTCGGCGTTTACATTATATTTTATCAAAGTTTTAGTATCGTTAATCAAAATAATGCTATCATTTATTTTACATAAAGTTTTTATTTGATTTTGCGATTCAATAAATTTATCTTGAATACCATTAATATACCATTTTTTCAATGTTTTATCTTCGCTGCATGAGAATAGTATTTTTTCGTCGAAAGACATTTGAGCTAAATAAACATTTTTAGTATGTCCATAAAGTGTTGTTAAAATATTACCGTTTAAATCCCATAATGTTATTGTATTGTTATTATTAGCAGTAATAATCTTATTTCCTGACGGAGAAAATCCTGCATTATTAATTTTGCATGAAGGTATTTCGAGTACTTTTTTTATGCTACCATCTAAATTCCAAATAATAGCAGTATTATCGTCAGAAGAAGTCAGGATATTTTTACCGTTAGCAGAAAAGTCCACCGAGAGAATAATATCTGTATGTCCTTCAAATGTTTGTAATAGTTTACCGTTAATTCCCCACAAACGTGCAGTATAATCAAACGAGCCTGTTAGTATTTTACTACCATCAGGTGAAAATGCTACATTCCAAACCGGATTTTTGTGTCCCGTAAAAGTTTTGATAAGATTTCCATCAAAATCCCAAAGTTTTGCGGTGTTATCTGAGCAGGCTGTAAGGAAATAATTTTCATCAGGTGAATATTTTACAGATAAAACAGCACCCGAATTGCAATTAAAATTTTTAATAATTTTGCCATTAATATCCCACAAAATAACAAAACCATCGTCTGAGCTGGTTAATAGATGTTTGGCATCTTTAGAGAAATCTACATTATTAATAAGTTGTTCGTGACCTACTAACTGATTTTGTAGTTCAAATTTTTGATTGTAAATATAAACCTCATTTCCGGTAGTAATTGCAAATAAGTTATTTATATCAGAAAAAACAAAAGACGAAATTTGATTTTCAGAAACAAAAATATCTTTGTAAAAAATATTAGCTTCATAAATATCATTCAACAAATCAATACTTGAGTCTAAAGAATCTTGCTTTACAGCAAATTGAGCTATTGCTAAAGCTTTAGTAGGATTTGTATTTGAAATATCTTCGGCAAGTAATTCAAGACGTTGAATATTAGATTTAATAAGTAGCTTTTTTGAAATTTTCCGTTGGTAGTTTGCCACAATTCCAAGTCCTGCTGAAATAAGAAAAAGAAACCCCATTACAAATGTCATAAGGCGTTTAATGTTTTCTATTCGTTTTTCTCTCAGATGCTCTTTGTTCTTTTGATTATAACTAGCAGTTAAAAAGTCTTTTATAACAACAGATGGTTGTGGATTTTTTTTAGTTCTGATAGCCTCTCGCAACCATTCATCTGCAATTTGCAATTCAGTACCTCTCAAAAGTAAATCATTAGTTTTATTTGCATTAGACCATTCGTTTGCTCTTTTCTGCCATTTATTCTGAATTAGAATATAATCTCTGTCAACGTCAATAATTCTAATTAATTCGTTAAATAACAGACTAAAATCAGAATTCTTATTATTATATTCTATAATATTGCAATTGCTTAATTCTTTAGGTAATGATGATTTATCGCATTTATCAAGTAGTAAAGCAATTATTTTTTTGTTTAGGTCTAAAGCTTTTTGAATTTCAACTTTTAGGTTATTACTCTTTAACGCAGATTCTGAAATAATAAACAAGCAGTTATTAGAATTTTCAATTCCTGATATAAGTTCATCTATAATGTTGTGATTAGCCGGAATATTCATTCGGTCAAACCATGTTGATTTTCCAGATGTTTTGAACTTAAAATTAAGTCGGTTTGCTAAATCAAAATCAAATTCAGAATATGAAATGTAAACATCTTTTTCGGTATTAATTTCAAATTCTAGACTCTTGTTTATGAATTGAGTATGTAGTGGAGTTGGATAGTTTATTTCTCTATTCTCACCTTCAGTAAGCCATAATTTAGCCTTTTCAAGTTCGTAACCAGATAATAATAATGCTGTATTAGAATTTTGTTTTTTCCATTCAAAAGAGTAAAGCAAGAATAATTTATGATAATAAAAATAAGACTTATCTTTCTCTATTTCTGCTATTAACTTATCTTTATGAACATCAAATTTTGCGGAATCGGTAAAATCAATGTAACTTAAATTTTGTAATTCTTCAAACAATTCAGTTGTATTTGTTTGCTCTATCATTACAAGAATTATACGTTTATTAAAAATAAGTGCATGAGAAATTTCTTCTATACAATACTCTGTTTTAACCGATTGTGGCGAAATTAAAAAGACAAAGTTATCGGCTTTTTCTATAGCTTCGTGGTTGGCTTTTAAAAAATCAATATCTGTATTAAAATCTTTATTGTCTGCTGCTGTAAAACCTTCTTTGGCAAGAGTATAGTATATTTTATTTCGGAATTCATAGTCTTGTTCGTCGTAACAGAAAAATATATCTGTCATATTATTGTTTGCAAATTTTTTGGATTTCATTATAAAATCACAATGCAAACTGCAAGGAAAACAAGGAGCTTGTTCGTTTTCAAATTTAGTTAGCAACCAGTTATTTGCTTCAACAAAATCTTGTCTTTCGAGTAAAAATTTTTCGTTAAACTGATGTTTGGTCCATTTTATTGCTTTACTTAGCAATACAGTATGTTGCTTTACGTAAGTTGAATAACTTTCTAACACACTTTCAAGTCCTGCTAAAGATTTATCAAAATTATCAACATTATCTCTAAAATAAATCCAGTTTAATTTAGAAATAGTTGGGTGCATTTTGTTAATATCCTCAGGCAGTTCGTGTAAAATAGGAATAATTCGTTTATTATACTTTAGTGCAAGTTCCAATTCAATTTTGCAATATTCTGATTTTATTGAATTAGAAGAAATTATAAAAATAAAGTTATCAGATTTTTCGATACCTTTATTTATTTGTTCCTGAAAGTCAACTGCAAGTGGTATATTATTCTGGTCGAACCAGATATCATAATTTTTTTCTGTTAATTTATTATTTATTATAGTTGCAAAATCTTTGCTTGGATTTCTTGCATACGAAATAAATGCAGTAATTCTTGATTTTTTACTTTCGTCAATAAACTTTGATTGTAAAGCTGTAGGTGTATATTCTTTTCTAATATTGCTATTATCAAACCATTCGAGTGCTTTTTCCAAATCAAAACCTCTGAGTAAATATTTAATTTCCGAATTATTTTTGCCCCATATTAAAGCTTTAACTAATATTTCTTTATGTAAATTGAAATCATAATAATTCTTTTCTATAAAATTTAAAATTTTACCATATTCTTTTTCCAGTTCTTCCTCATTTTTATTGTTAAAATTGAGAAAATAAAGTTTTTGAATTTCTTCCGGTAAATTTTGTTCTGTTTCGGCATCAATTTTTATAGGTATTATTCTCTTGTTTAGTTTAATGGCATAGTTTAGTTCGGTAATATTTTCTTTGCTTTGAAGTGTTTCTTTAGTGAGAAAAATAATAAAGTTTGAAGCTTTTTCAATTGCATTTTTTGATACGCTTTCAATGTTATCACCTAATTCTATATCAAAATCTTTAGCCCAAACTGTATATGCTTTCCTTATTAATTTAATGTAAACTTTTTTTACAATATCTATGTTGTTTGGGTTATAAGATAAAAAAGCATCAGTCTGGTTTTGGTGAATTAATTCTTTTGATTCGCATATATATTCACAATGCAAGTCTGTTGGCAGACATGGCGGTTGCTGGTCTTTAAATTCAATTTTAATCCATTTTTCAGAATCAGCCATCTGTACACCTGATAGTAGAAATTCTTTGTTACGCTGATTTCTATCCCATTCAACAGCTTTAATTAATAAGTCTCTATGTAGAGTTTTATATTCTGAATTATTTTTTATTATTTCGTTAATCGAGTTAAAATTTTTTTCTATATCGTCAATAGATTTTAATTTTTCGAGAGGTACTCCTTGTTCAAAATTTTGGCGGCAGTAAATCCAGTTTAACTTTGAAATTACAGGATGCATTTTGTCCCAAATCTCTTTTGACTGAGGTTCAATATGTAGTATTGGAATTATTGGTTTGTTATATTTAATTGCCAGATTGATTTCTTTTAAGCAATAATCAGATTTTAATGAATGAGGTGCAATAATAAAAATAAAGTGTTTGGCTTTTAATATCCCTTCATCTATCTGATTTTGAAAATCTACAGCCAAAGGTATATCGTTTTGGTCAAACCAAACTTCTAAGTTATTTTCGGTGAGAAAATTGTATAATTTTGATGCAAATATTTTACTTTCAGCTCTACCATAAGAAATAAATACATCACTTTCTTTTAATGAAGTTTTTTTTGTATGCATAATAAGATGTAAAAGTTAATCTTAAAAAAAAAGCTGAATAATATTTACAATATTAAACAGCTCAATAAATTATACCTGTGTAAGTTTTATTTTACAGAATAATTGTTTAAATAATCGACTATTTCGTCAACTTTTTTAAACCATTTGCCACCATTTTTTTCGACCATTTTACCAACAGCCTGTAAAGATTTTATCTGAAAGCCACTAAAGGTTTCTCCTCCATCAATTGGCAAAAGGCAAAAAATTGTTTTGTCTGGTCTTTTATTAGAATCGTCAATTACTTCTGCTATTGAATAAAACCCAGTCATTTTGGGAGTTATTACGTACAAACAAAAATCACAGGCTTCTCTTTCATTAAGTTCTCTTTTATAAGCAACTTCATCCCAGTGTTCGACAACTGGATTAAAAAAATCAATTTTCAAATTCTTAATAAAATCATCTCGCCATTTCGAATTGTTAACTGTGCCTCCTAAAAAAACTTTTTTCATGCTTTAAAGTGTATAAAATTTCAATTAAATTTTTTGGGTTATACTCTGTTCAATCTAAAAAACATAAGGTTGAATTTACCGGAAAAAAAACCGATTTTGAATAAACTAACCTTTTACATCTTCATCTTCTGTTTTAATATCAATTTCTGTTCCTTTTTTTTCTTCTGTAATTGCAACTTTTTCAACAGGTGTTGTTGAAATATCGGTTACTGTTTCTTTAGAAGTTTCGGTAGTTTTGGTTACTGTAGACTCAGCATTTTCTTCAACTACTGTTTCGGTACTAGTCTCGCTTATTAGTGAAGCAGTTACTGAAGATTCAGCTTTTTTATTAAACATTTTTTCCAAACTAGCTAAAGCGTTTTGAGTAAGTTTATTATCTTCAGTTTTTTGTATGCTCCATTTTTGAACTTCTTTTGTTAAAATTGATTCAACATTCTGAATTAAAATTTTGAATGCGTTGTCAGATGTATATGGTTCAGACTTTGTTAAATACATTATTTTTTGATTATACAATAATTCATGTGTTAATCTAAAGTCTTTCCAACTTTTGTAATATTCGTCAAGTTCAATAATTTTATTTATAAACGCAAGAATAATACCCGATAAGGCTGCTAATATTTGTAATAAAATTGAAAGTGTAAATGGAATTTTTACAGCTTGCATTCCAATAATACCTTTTATATGAAATAATACTGCACCTTCTGCAACCCCCATTGCACTTAAACCTATAACAACTGGAATTGATGCAGCTAAAATAAATTCTACTCGTTTGTAAAACTTATATTTCTTCTTACTATCACTGGCTTTATTATTAAGATACTCTAACTGTGCATCAAGGCGGTCTTTAAAATATTGAACGTCATCCATAAAAGTCATATTCATAACCGACGAATTCTTATCTAAATTATTATCTGCCATAATTATATCGTTTTTAGAAGTTTTTTAAATATATTTTTACAAGTATTTTTCGGAAATCGACATACAAAATTAATATTTTTTACAAAAATAAAAGTAAAATTATAAATTTAAATTAATAAAAAAATAAAAACTATTTTGTTTTTCGTAAACTACTGATTATTTTTGGACTTTTAAAATATAATGAATATTTAAACTAATATACTTATTTGTGAAAGTAATTGATAATTTAAAGAATGTAGATAAAACACAGTTTTCATTCGAAATACTTCCTCCACTTAAAGGTCATACCATAAATTCAATTTATGATACTATTGACCCGTTAATGGAATTTAAACCAATAAATATTAATGTAACTTACCATCAGGAAGAAACAGTTTACAAAAGACATAAAAGCGGATTACTTGAAAAAAAAACAGTTTGGAAACGACCCGGAACTGTTGCAATTTCAGCAGCAATCAGATATAAATACTTGAATGTAACAATTGTACCACATATTATTTGCGGCGGATTTTCTAAAGAGGAAACTGAAAATGCTTTAATTGATTTACATTTTTTGGGAATGAATAATATTTTGGCTTTGAGAGGCGACCCTCCAAAATCACAAAGAACATTTATTGCTGAAGAAGGTGGACACGAACATACTACAGGACTAATTCAGCAGATTATAGATATGAATAACGGTATGTATCTTGACGAAGAATTACAATACACCGAAGCCACTGATTTTTGTATAGGGATTGCCGGATATCCAGAAAAGCATGTTGAAGCACCTAATCTGGAAACAGATATGAAATTTTTGAAAGAAAAAATTGATAAAGGTGCTGAGTATATCGTAACACAAATGTTTTTTGATAATTCAAAATACCTGAGTTTTGTCGAAAATTGTAAAAAGGCAGGAATTAATGTACCAATAATTCCCGGAATAAAACCATTACGAAATTTAAATGATTTTAAAATGTTGCCTATGGTATTCAATATCAGTTTTCCTCAGGAGTTGGTATCAGAAATTGAAAAATGCAAAAACGATAATGAAATAAAAAATGTAGGTATTGAATGGAGTATAATGCAGGCTAAACAACTTGTTGAAAATAAAGTACCTGCAATTCATTTTTTTACTATTGGAAAAGCAGATAATGTTTACGAAATTGCAAAAAAAGTATTTTAAATCTAATATGGTATATTGTTTGAAAGATATAATTAAATATTTACAATTTAACTTATTAACTTAATTGTTATAAATGTTTATATTTTAAAGATATACAAATATTTCCTGAATTTCTTTTTTCGCAAATCAGAAAAAAAAATAGTAATTTATATTTTTTCAAATTCTTTTTTTTATATTTATATCAAATTTTTATTTTGAAATTTTAATATAATGAACAAATTATTTAAAGATTTAAGTATAAGAATAAAAATAATGTTTACCTTTATTTTTATTGTTTTAATATTCTCGTTTATAGGTATTAATCAGTTTAATACATTAAAGCGGATAGAAGCACAAAGGATAACGGTAGATGTTATTTCGAAATCATATTTTTATTTTATGGAAGGAAAATATCTTTTAAGTGAAGATATTAGAACTGTTAATGAAATTTATGGTTCAGTAAAAGAGGAAGATATTAAAACAGGCTTGAAACAACATAAATTAACAAAAGACGAAATTTATGAAAATTTTGATAAAGTTTATGAATTATATACTGATTATGCTGATAATGAATTGTTATTTGAATTTACGTCAAAACTTAAAGATAGTACCGAAAAATTTATAGATATTTATGAAAATAACATACTAGTTTCATTTAATCAGATAGTTGACTACAAAGAAGTTCTTTTAAATCCGGTTGAATTGGAAGCGAAAATAAAAATTTCATTTCAGGAAAATTCATTATTAAATAAAAATACATCAAATCTCGACTCTATTAATAAATACGATTTGGTATATGAAGAATTACTAACCTCGTACAAATCAGAATTAGACAGACACAAGACTTTTATCGAAAAAAACTACAAATCGATAATTTATTCTTTGAATAAAATGGAAAGCACTTCTGAGGATTATATACTTTCAACCTATGAAGAGTCAAGAACATTAAGTGAAAATTCGATAATTCAAAGTATTGTCATTTTTTTAATAGGATTTGGATTATCTTTAATACTAACAGTTTTTATTTCGCAGATGATAATTCAGCCTTTAAAAATGTTGAAAAATATTACATATAAACTTGCAAAAGGAGAATTACCTGAGGAAAAATTACAAATTTTTAATGACGAAATTGGAGAAATGAATTTGGCTATTAACTCATTACTCAAAGGATTAAAAGAAACATCAAATTTTGCTTACGAAATAGGAAAAGGAAATTTTGAGCACAAATACACTCCACTAAGTGAAAAAGATGTACTTGGTAACTCACTGCTGGATATGCGTAAAAGTTTACAATTTGCGAAAAACGAAGAAGAAAAACGAAAAATTGAAGATTTACAGAGAAGCTGGACTACAGAAGGTTTAGCAAAGTTTGGCGAAATTTTACGACATCACACAGAAAATATCAAAGAACTTTCAAATGATATTATTATTAACATGGTGAAATATTTAAATGCAAATCAGGGAGGAATTTTTATTCTGAATGATTCAAATCCTGAAGATATTCACCTCGAATTATTATCGGCATACGCTTATAACAGAAAAAAATATATCACAAAAAAAATTAAGATTGGAGATGGACTTGTAGGAGCTGTTGCTTTAGAAAAGTACACAATTTATATGACCGAAATTCCAAATGAATACATCGAAATAGAGTCTGGAATGGGCAGTGCAAATCCACGTTCAATTTTGATTGTTCCACTTAAAATAGAAGAAGAAATTTTGGGAGTTATTGAAATAGCATCTTTTAACGAATTGCAAAGCCATGAAATTAATTTGGTTGAACGAATTGCCGAAAGTATTGCATCAACATTATCAACCGCAAGAATTAACACCAGAACAGCAGAATTGCTCGAACAATCAAAAAAACAAGCACTTGAAATGCACGAGCAAGAAGAAGAAATGCGTCAGACTATTGAACAAATGCAAATAAGTCAGGAAGATAGTATTAAAAATGAAGAAAAGTTAAATAAAGTTTTAAGAGAATTAGAAATAAATCATAAAGATTTAGAACTAAAAGACAGACATTTACAAGTAGAACTCGAAAAATTAAGAAGAGATAACAAGGAAAACGTACAGATTTTAACAAAAAAACAAAAGCATAGTATTGATATTCTTGAAACAACATTAGACGGAGTTATTATTTTTGATGAAAACGGAAATATTGAATTTTTCAATAATTCAGCCCAGAAGATGTGGGGATATAAAAATACAGAAATTATTGGACGTAACATTACAAAAATTTTTAAATTTGATTACAAAGATAATACATCTCAAAGCGAATTTGTTGAAAAAGAATTTGATACTCTTCTTAAAGACAATGCTAAAGAATACAATCTAATAAGACATGATGGAGGAATAACTCCAGTATTCATTACTGTTTCAAAAAACGAATTGTTTGAAGGAATAAGATATACAATATTTGTTAAAGACTTATCTAAACTCAAGGAAAAAGAAGTTGAGAAAACAAAAATGATGGAAGAAATTATGGCAAAAGAATTTAAGTACATCATTAGAATAGAGCAACTTGAAGAAACATTACAAAAATTAGGAAACGAAATTCCGGTTGATACCGATATTTCGGAACTTTTAAAATGGAACGAAAGTTATAGTATAGACCTTAGTATAATTGATAAACAGCATCTTAAATGGATTGAAATTATTAATAAATTCTTTAAATTTTTTAGAGAAGGTAAGGCTGCAAAGAAAATGGATGAGATTTATAAAGAACTTATTGATTATACTGAATATCACTTTGGATTTGAAGAAAAATATCTATCAGACTTCAAATTTGAACATTTCAAAAAACATAAAGAAGGACATGATGCTTTTATCAGAACCATAAAAAGTTACTACGACCAGCACAAACAAGGAAAAGTTGATGTTGCATACCAACTTATGATTTTCTTGAAAAAATGGGTTAAAAATCATATTCAAGAGCATGACAAAGCTTACGTTGAATGTTTTAAAAATAATGGATTGTCTTAAAATTTGATTAATTATAAAACTGAGAGTTATCTTTTTTAGATAACGTCTGAAAAAACATTTTCAATATAAGTTAATGTGTTAATGTAAGTATTTAGTTGTGATTTTATACCTATTGGGAAAATTGTTTGGCTTTTTATATGTCCAAAAGGAAACCCATATATAACAGGCATTTGAAAACCAGAAAATTTATCCTGAAATATACGTTGTAAAGATAAACTATCGTTTTCGGTTAGTTTTTTAGATTCTATACTGCAATCTTTAAAAATGCCTAGTACAATTGCAGACGCATTTTTTATATTAGTTGCTTGAATTAAGTGAGTTAGCATTCTGTCAATTTTATAAGGATATTCGTCAATATCTTCAATCATAACAATTTTCCCATTGTAATCAACATCAAAATTTGTTCCTGTCATTGAAACCATCATTGATAAATTTCCTCCAATAATATTTCCTGTTGCTACGCCTTCGTTTATATTGTAGTATCGAAATTCAGCATTGTCAGGTTCTCTAAAAAAATCATCTGAAAAATAATTAACATTCATTATTTTATCAAAAAATAAATTCTTAAAACTTTTCGAAGTATAATCAGTAAACGCCGAAACCCCTACAACACCATGAAATGTAACAAGTTTAGCTTTAACTAAAAAAGCATATTGTAAAGCTGTTATATCACTATATCCAATAAATATTTTCGGATTAGCTGCTATTAATTTATAATCTATGCTTTGTAATAAACGAGTAGCACCAAATCCACCTCTAATGCAAATAATTGATTCAATTTCTTTGTTATCAAACATTTCATGTAAATCATCAAGTCGGTTAGTGTCATTTCCGGCAAGGTATCCATCTTTTTTAAAAATCCTATTTGTGTAAACAGGTTTTAAACCTAATATTTCGATTTTTTCTAGAACTTTATCAAATTGGTTTTCATCAATTTTACCCGATGGAGCAATTAAGCCACATTTTGAATTTCTTTGAATCGATTTTGGTTTTATAATATTATCGTACATTATTTATTATTGAAAATAAGTTAGAATTAAATTAATGAATATTTTATCAAAATATTTTATTAGTCAATATATTTGTATATTTATTTTATAAAAAACAACAGAATTCTTTTTTATTTTTCTGAACAAAAATTGAAACAAATTTTACAAATTTCACGTTAAAGTAACACAAAATATATAAAATAAAATCAGTTAAAAATACTATTATTATTGTACAAATATAATAAAATCATAACTAAAAAATGAACTCAAAATTCTTAATTTTAAAATATTTACTTTTAATAAACACTATATTATTTTCATTTCAATTAACATTTTCGCAACGAATTTTAACAGGAGATGATTTACTTGATTCTGCAAATTTAAATAATGCCAAAGTAGTTGGTGCATATATTAATGGAAATGATACTATGCTTAATATTGTTGTACAGGAAATTGTAATTTTCCCTCCTCGTGAATTTAAAACGGAGAAAGAAAAACAAAAATATACAAGGTTGATGTACAATGTCAAAAAGGTTTATCCTTATGCTCAGTTAATTAATGTTGAGTATAACGAAATTGAAACCACTGTAGCATCAATGCAAAGCGAAAAGGAAATAAAAAAGTATTTGAAAGTTAAAGAAGATGAATTAATGAATCAGTTCGAAAAGGAACTAATGGATTTAACTTTTTCGCAAGGTAGAATTTTAATTAAACTTGTTGATAGAGAAACCGGTAATACAACGTATTCGGTTATAAAAGAATTTAAAGGCTCGGTTAGTGCAATG
>Ga0316608_1000329_pt1 | contig 23639 bp, 16 predicted proteins | sample MIS2016152B_MG_FD_207673 | JGI IMG/M metagenome (GOLD analysis project Ga0316608, IMG submission 207673) | Microbial mat bacterial communities from Middle Island sinkhole, Lake Huron, Michigan, United States - MIS.2016.152B | ecosystem: Environmental > Aquatic > Freshwater > Lake > Sediment...
CACAACTTTCTAAGAAGATAGGCAACTTTGCTTATGAAGTAGAAGCAGAGGTAAACAAATTCCTCAATGAAGGAACCGCAAACATTGGAGCTACTGGCACTTCTGAACCAGTCTTTAAAGACGGGGTGTGGACCGCTGGCACTGCTATGGGTGCCGATTACAGTGACATGGCTAAACAGAAAGTGGCGGAACTTGAAGGCATCAAGAGAGTTGCTAAGACCTTTTATGAACAAACGGAGACCGGGGAGTGGATCCCTAAGCAGTTTGATAAAGTGGTTAGTGAGTATTACGACGGACTGGATGATGTGTCTCGCACTGCCGTAGATAAGAAAGCCAACAACCTAGTGAATCTCGCTAAGCAGATAAATGCGTTGGAGTCACAAGGCATGGGGAATGGGGCACAAGCTCAAGCCCTGCGTAAGCAACTCCAAGAACAAGATGAAGGCGGAATGGTTAGCGGACTATACACCGCTATGGAAAAATTCAAAAAATTCGTAGGAGGAGAGGCTGATGAAGATGACGGAGTTAAGTGGTATGGTGACGATGGCTCTACTGCATGGGATATTAACGATATTCTTACCCTCGATGAACAAAAAATCACAGAAGAACTCAAAAAAGCAGTAACCTCTTCTTCAGGACTGTTTGGGGGTGACTTTGCAAGCAACATCGCAAAGACCATGGATTACGAGAGTGAAGAATATGCCAAGGCTATGGAGGGTGACGTGGAGTATAAAAATCAACTCCTCCGAGCTTCTAAAGAGTACTTCGTAGACAAACAAATGAAGTTATTGGATGTGGCAGACGCACTCATGACCAGTTTTGACGAGATAGCCCCGGCTATTAAAAATGCGGTGGGTGACGATGTTGCCGAAGAATGGTTTGTGAAGCTCCAAAAAGGAGATCCAAAAGACTTCGCATTAGCAGTTGGAAACTTAATCTATGACAACACCAACGGGCTAGGAATCGAAACCCGCAAAGCTTTGGGATCGCTGGTAGGCGATGTCATGAAACGTAACGGCGTAGACTTGAATGTGGGGGAGGGAGACAAAATTTCTCAATACATCGACCAGATAGCCACACGAGGTTACGTGATCAACGATGCTGGTGAAAAGATTCAACCGTCCGCAATCCAAAAGCTTGAGATACTTCAAGCGTTTGATAGTGGAGATTATGACAAAGTAGAGACGGTGATGAATGAGCTCATTACTGGTGGAGGCATCGACCTCGTAAAACAGGTCGAGAAACTTACTAGTGCCACTACAACATCAGACATCGTGAGAGGGTTGAATGAGTTCAAGAACTCACTCACAACATCGCTTCAATCCTTCAAAGGTTCTGAAACCGAGAGAATGTTGGCGGAAGTTTTGACAGAGAAGATGGGAATTAGTGCAGAGGATTACAACGCCATGACTCCCGATGGCAAACAAGCCGTGCTCCTCAAGGCGTTTAGAGAGAATCCCGACCTCTCTTATGAAGGACTCAAGGCGGATATGGAACTGAAACGGGTGAAAGTAGAGAAGCAAGCAAAACAAATAGGAGCTTCCTTACAAGCCACACAAAAACAATACCAAGACCAGCTGAATGCGATCCCCGCATTACAGCAATCATTAGACAATGCGTTGACCAACGCAACTACCAAGGCAACGATGAAGGTAAATGACTTCTTTGCCGACATCCCTAACAAAGTGGCGGGGATGACTAGAGAAATTAGAGCCAGCCAGTTGGCACATGACTATAATTTGTCGGAAGAAAGTATCAATGAGCTTGCCCATAACCGTGCTATGTTCACATACTTGAATCAGTTTGGCAGGGTGGACCCTGTATTTTATGAAGCTATCATGAGTCAAATGCCTCAAAGCTTCAAGACAGCATACACTCAAAATAATCAAGACCCTCAAAAGTTCTTACAAGCTATGGCAAGTAATCAAGCCACACTCACTGCACCATGGACTTTACCCTTCAACCCTACGGATGAAACCACAAGGTATAACAGAAGTTGGGGTCAGAGTGTGCTAGCGGAGTACACCAAGAGAGATCCTCAATATATCCTCACCAAGGAAAATGTGGCTAAAGAAATGAAGACGGCTAGGGAAGCCACGGATAAACTACGTGGACTCATTAAGCAAACATCTACAGCTCAAAATGCTTTAGACAAAATGGTGAAGTCCACTCAAGAAGTGATGCGAGACCCTAACCTCATAGGCTCTTTGGTTCAGAACCGAGCTAAAGCCGTTGAAAGAGGGGAAGCTGTCACCGAGTTGAAAGCTACCAATAATGGGAATAGGGCGGGAGTACAGGATTATGTGAACCCTGTGACCAACGCTACCAACCAATCCGTTAAAAAGACAGTGGCAGGTGCCAAGGATGTGAACCCATATAAATCAACCCTTTACCGACCGGGCGAAGTATGGGCGAATACCAAAGCATATGTTGCACCTAAGCCAGTTCCCGCAAAACCAATAACTATTGAGCAAGTGCCTAAAGCGGACAAAGACTTTATTGATAAAATGGCGAAAGAACCTAACGTTCAAAACATTAAAGCGGTTCAAGGTGGCAACGGACAGCTGTCTTACTTGAAGACGTTGGATGATGGAACCACGTTGGTGTACCAAAGTAATGGAGCGGGTAAAGTGGCACAGAGTGATGTGTTTGAAGATCCTTTCCAAGCAGAAGCCATGTTCCCAGACTTCAATAAAGCCAACTCCTTTGTGTCTCAAAAAACGGTACCAGAAAAGCAACAAGCCAACGCCGACTTCTTAAAGCAACAGGTTGAAAAGCCTCAACCTACTGTAACCACCAACGGAGACTTCTCTCAAATGAATAAAGAAGAGAGGGATCAGTGGGGTATCACTGATAAAGACCTTGATGCAGAGAAGAAAAAGAAGGATGAAGCTAGAGTGGAAAAGAAGCTAGAGAAGCTGTATCGTGAGGACTCGGAGAGCCGTGGAGATGGGGGAGGTAAATCTTCCTCATCCTCATCATCTTCTTCATCAAGTAGAAGCAGTGACCCGGCACTCAACCGTCCACGGGGCAGTCGTTCAGATATCGCATAAGGAGTAAGACATGGGAGTATATGGAGCACAGTTGATGGATTCAACTAAGGAGAGAGGAGCTGGCGGGGTTGTTAAAGACCTTCGCAACGCCTCTCAACGGATGAGGCAAGCACAAGAACAGTGGGGCTCAAGGGGTAGAGCCACCACAGGGCTAGACCCACGAGATCAAGCAGAGTCGTTAAGAGATTATGGCATTGGTGAGGCAGATAGAAGACAACAAGCGTCTTCTACTGCTTCTCAATTCGCTCAAGGCGTAGACCAACGCCAAGCGGAAATAGCCAACGCCACGCAAAAACTAATAGACACACAAGACGCTTCTATACGGGGAGCGGAGCAACAACAACGCAACCTCTACAGAGAGCAAGACTTGTTTGCACAGCAAGCACAAAATGATGTTGAAGAGAAGCTTAAGAACGTAGACTGGCAGAGCTACCAGAATAAAACAAGTAGGCTAGATGCGTTCCGTGACACATTCCGTCAAGGAAGTGAAAGTGACTATTTTTTAGACAAAGCTATAAACCAATCCAATAAGATGCAAGACTTAGATATATGGTACAAGACCCTTTCAAATGATATCCAAAATGACTTTAAAGACTGGGAGTTTAAGACTAAAGCCCAGCAAGATGCACTCTTAGCGAAGTACCAACAAAGAGGGCAGAACGTGGCTAACACCATAAGCGGGCTAACTGCGCTAGCCGGGCAAGGACTTGATTATTACGCCAAGACACATCCCACAACACAAGGAGGCACCTCATGAGTGAGTTATTAGACCAAACCATTCAAGATTACTTTATGAGGACTCGGAAAGACCCCGACAGCCTCATGCAACAACCTGTACAATATCCCAAGGATCCTTCGGAAGAAGCAAAGCCAGAAGGACCCATGGGTGGTGGAATGCCACCAGAAGCAGGTCCGCAAGTACCTCAAGTGGGAGGAGGTGCGTTGAACAAAGACGCACTTACCAATTTTGATGCGAGGACTTCGGTACCTCAACTCTCTACTCCTCCCGAAGAAGAGAGACCCGCACATCTTCAGAACTTGGGGAAGATGCTCTCACATGCGAGAGCCAAAAGAACAATGCCACAATCTCCAACATCGTGAGGTAGCCCATATGTTAACACCGGATCAAGCCGTGCAAGAACAAAAGAAAGCGTTCCAAAAGTCAGCGATGGCTTTTGGACCCGCACTCAAAAACCAACAACAAGCACAAGACAATAAGCTAAAAGACCAAGTATCCGACGTAGCGGGCAACACCGCTAAACAAGGAGGGTATAATTCTCAACAAGCCATGGGTGGGATGGGAAGTCAAATATCTCAAGAGGTATCCGCTCTTGCGGGGAAACAGAACCTTGCACAAGACAAGGCTACTGCAACAATGGCAGGGCAAGAAGAGCAGATAATTGCAGGGAGGCAGAAGCAAGCTGTCACCAACTTTTCTAGGGATGTTGGGTTGCAACAGCAGGCACTCGCCGAAGTTGTGGCACAGCAAGCGTTTGATATGGGAATCGAGGCTAAAGAACTCATATTCCATCAAAATAAAATGGTACAAGACGTGGCATGGTCCACGTTGAAGAAAGATTATGAAGATGGTAGAATCGACAAAGAAGAGTTAGCCGACCTCGCATTTAAGCTTAAGGATTCTGCACAGAACAAAATGGATACCGCAAGTTACAAGAGCGACCAATACATGAAAAGCTTTATGCTTAACCTTGAGAAAGGAAACACCGAGCTGGCTAAGAACAGGTTGCTCGAAGCATACCGGATTCAGTTTGAAGCGATGCAGGAAGCATCTAGGGCTAGTAATATGGCGAGTATATTCAGTGGAGTTGGTGGAATCTTAGGAGGAGTAGCCGGGTTTGCATTGGGCGGACCGATGGGTGCCATGGCAGGGGCTCAAGCAGGATCCACGGCGGGTGGAATAGCTAATACATGGTTCGGACAACAATAAGGAGAATATGATGGCAAACGCAATAGAGATGCAAGCGCTTAAAGCTAAGAAGAAGGCGTTAGAAGATAGGTTGAAACTAAACCCACAAGATACCGTGGCAAAGAAGCAGTTGGATGAGGTAGACAATCAAATATTTACAGGTGTCGAAGAAGCCCAGTTAGTGGACCCTACCCAAGGAAACGTTCCTGCTCCACGAGGCACTCCATCACCTGCCGAGGGTGCCGTGAATTACCCTGAAGGAACCAAGACAAATGAAAAGATACCTCCGAAAATTCCCATGCAGGGGGAGGCTACCGCTCCACAGCCCGGAGCTAATCTTCAGGACAGTATCCCTCCCGATGTTAAACAAGATGCCAAGGTGGTAGACAGTGGGCAAGTTCCTCAAGTACAAAATAAAATAAATGAAGTTGATCTCAATCCCCCTAAAGGTGATGGAGATAAATTGCCTGAAGTTCCGTTAAATCTAGGAGGGCTTGAACCCCAACCTAGTCAAGCACCGGCAGTAAGTAAGACAGAGCCAGCGGAGATACCGGAACTCCCGGCACAATTAGCCACTAAACCTACGACCCCTCCTGAAACGGGGGATACATCTGGTGGAGGCGTGGGAGCACAGTTAGAAAACTTAGCAGACAAGGAACAACCGCCAGAGCCTACTCCCACGGATGTGGTGCCCCCTGAAGGTGGAGAGCCACCAGCGGGACCCGCACCCGACACCCAAGTGGGGCAGACCGTGTTCGAGGTCCCCGAAGATTCCAACCTAAACCAACAAGTAAACAATCAAAAAACCTTTGAAGAGAGTCCATATCAAGTGGCTGTGGTTGAAGGGGCTAAAGATGCCATTAAGTTTCAAGAAGAGAAGGGTGCGGATGCTGATAAAGCTAGAGCCTCTTTGGGTGGCTTGTTAGCACTTGACGAAAAGCAAAAAGCCATCATAGCCGAGAAAGAGGCTAAGGGCAAAGAGCAGTATGACCTCATGAAGAGTGAGTTCGACCGCATCGAGATGCGTGACTTCGTGGATGGGGTTGTGCAGTCTCTTGGAACGATGCTTGCAGGTATCGTTGGACTCGCTTCAGATTTGCCCATAGGTCAATATTATAAAGCCGTAGATGTATTTGACCCTACCAAGGCGACGGAGGCTACCAAGGCTCTATATGATGCGGGAATGGCATCATTAGAAGAGAGCCAAAAAGAAAAACTGGCACAACTTAAAGGCGTGTTCGATGCGATGTGGAGTGAAGCCCCGTACAAAGAGAGAATGGAGTATCTCAAGCAGATGCACGACGTGACGAAATCTGCGGTATCTTCTTCGCAAACAGTAGATAACCGCCCAGATGCCGTTAGTAAAGGCGAGAGTACGAGCACAGCTAACAAAGAAGCCATGACACAAGCTAAAGAGTACGCCGACAGAGCTAAAGCAATGAGAGAGGATAAGAACTACGTTGAGTCACGAGCTCGACTGCAAGCACTTGAAGAAATTCTAGCTACGGGGAATCCTTCAGGGCTTATGGATGTGGACTCCACTAAAAAAGCAAAACAAGTGGAATGGAATGACAAGCTGGGTAAGAGTAATATTACTAAAACTTTGAACCAACCCCTCGAAAAACTGCTCGGAAAAACAATCATGCAGGGAGAGTCAAATTGGGTCATGCCGGATGTACCCAGTGCGTGGGAAGCTCTTAGGAATGAGTTACCACCAGCGGTCGTAGATCCGAAGACAGGGAAAACGATAGACCCTTCGTTAGCAGAGTTAATAGGGAAGGATGGTGACGGGGCTATGGGGCGGAGTGTGGACGCTTTACTAGCACAACTTAATACCTACCGAAATGCTAACGTTGCTGTGCCCACTAAGCAACAAGTACTCGACACCATGGGCTTAATAAAAGACATGCAACAAGGCAACGGACTCCCAGTCACAGGACAAACGCTACTACAAGACACCTATGACGTATTGAGGGCAGGGTATGCGGGAGGAGGTGCTGTAAATCGGGTATCCGATAATAAACTACTCATCGCAGATATCGCTGATAAATACCTCGGTATCCCTCTTTCAGGTAGTGGATTCTTTACACTATCGGGAGTGCTTGACTCTAAAGAATATTTGGGGTCACAAGTAGCTAAACATGAGGCTAATATTTATGAGATGGAAGGGCAAGCCAGAGAAGTACAACGCATGGCATTAACAGGTGGAGGAAGGTCAGAAGGAAGAGTATACCCTCCTCTCACCGATGGAATAACTCCCAATGAGGTAGAGCCCCAGCCAAGTAGAGGTTTCGGAGAGTGGCACGGGCTATACGCCGACAAATTGCCCAAAGCCAAGGTGCTTCCCGACGGGGATGTTCAATTGCCCCCTGCGTGGAATGATCCGAAAGTTATATCCACGGTGGATAATATCACCACTAAATATGGCATGAAGCCTCAAGAGCTCATGGCACTTATTGCTTTGGAAAGTGCGGAGACCTTTGACCCTAGGGCATTGGAGCTTGGGGGAACGGGAGCTACCGGGCTTATTCAATTTGTACCGAGCACCGCTATAGGGCTTGCTAAAATCCACAAGGTTCCGGGATCCGAGAAGTGGGAAAAAGATGACCCAACATCCCGTCAAGAAGCACAGAAATGGGTCGCTGGGCTATCTTTGGTAAATCAACTAGAGTTGGTGGATACTTACCTTGCCGACACCATGCGATCGAACGGGGCGAAAGATGCAAAAGGCATATACACGGCTATCTTCCGAGGCAGTAATACAAATATGAGCGATATAACCTATGCTACTCCCCACAAGGCATATGAGAAGAATAGAAGGTTAGACACGGACGGCAACGGCAGAATCACATACAACGAGTGGACGGCTAGAGTAACTCCATATGTGGAGAAATATTCAAAGATGAAGTGGGGGGCTAAGACCCAACCAGTGGCAGATAATACGGGAGGGGCGAGATGACCGATACAAACCCGGCAAGAGCCAATATCATGAAGTACGGTGTCATAGGTGGTGATACCGAGCAGGTGGGAGAAGGTACTGTACCGAACGAACATGTAGCTAAGGCGAAGGTGTACTCCCTCGCTATGCAAGATGGGAAACAAAGAACTAGGGACAGGATATTACATTATGGTACTAATGGTCGCTACAAGCCACCCCAAGCCACGCAACCTACAGAGGCTCCCGCTCAAGAAGTAAAGAAGCCCACTTTCAACCTTAAGCAGATGGTAGGTAAGACTACGGAAGAGCTAGAGGCGGAGAGCATTAAACATCGGGCAGGGGGTGTCGCTTTAAGTAGCATAGCCCCCGACGATCGGGTGTACTCCATGTTCCGCACAGAAGACGGACGGTATTATGATACTACCGACGAATCATTAGGATTTAAGGAACGTACTGCACCCGGCACCAAAATGATCTCCCAAAAGTGGGATGAGTTGCCCGAAGATGCTAAGGCTCACATTCTTTCGACAGGTAAGAAGCAACTCGACACGAGAGCAGAAACTGGGAAAGAAATAGAGGGCGAGGGATTACAGAAGTTTGTTAGGGGTGACTCGGTAATGAACATGGATGGCATTAAAGGGGATGCCGATAGGGGTTATGCCATCTCTGAACTCTTCGACAAAGACGGCAATATGAAGTATGATGCTGAAACCACCGCCATGATGCTTGATAGAACAGACCTCCCTCGTGAAGAGAAGATAGGGTTGATGAGCAAAATATACTCAAACTACGACCCTTACGGAACGGGGATTGACCCAAGCACCATGAACGAGTACTTGAAGGGCATAGCCTTTGCGAGGGCTGGCATCGATGTGGATAGACAAACGTCTGGGGTAGGATCCGATGTATACAACCTAGCCGACAATATATTATTCAACATCCCCGCATACATTGCCAACAGGCAAGGCATACCCAAAGAGCTTAAGTCTAAGGTGTACACCAGAACCAAAGACTATCTTAAAGAAGACCCATCCATACTCGAAGGAGTAAACAAAGTACTTGGTAAGTTGAAGTTTGAAGGTGGTGAAGAAGACCTCATTATCAACGGGGTTGACGTAACTCTGGAAGCTGGTGACACATCGGAGATAGTCAACGACAAGATTCATGAAGCATACATCGACAAAATGGTATCTCAAACCCAACATGTATCCGAGACTGGTGCTCAAATGATTGGCGGTGGTGTGATTGGGTTGGTGAACCCATACACGATCATCGGGCTGGTAGGAAAAGGGGTGCAGTATGGGGCTAAAGCCGTGAAACTATCACAACTTGTGGGGAAAGCCACACAAGCTACGGCAATAGGCTCCAAAGTGGCTAAGGCGGGGCAAGTGGCTAGCAAAGTAGCCAACACCAACATAGCACAAGCGGGAAGAAGCTTGGCTACGGGGGCACTCAATGGGTACGTTTATGGGCGTATTAGTGGGTATCAAGGAATGGAGCATGAGTCGGGAATGTATGGAGTCATGTTCGGAGGTGGCTTCGGAGCTTTAGGGGGTGCTAAAAGTGTGGTAAGATCCATAGGCACTGCTAAGAGAGGAGCGATGGGTGTACTCCAAGACATCGTTCCCGAAAATTGGAAGATACGAAAGTACGCCGACAGTCAAGTATTGTCGGGGGTGGGGGAGCAACTAGAGAAGGGTAAAGCGTACGAGGCTCTAACCCCCCGCCAGCAAAAGATGATAAACAAAGAAGGGTACGAACAACTCCTTGCACAGCAAAAGCAGTCACAAGCTGTGGATGCCATGATGCAAGCCAGATATGGAGACGACTGGGCTAAAGGAAAGAATGACCCCGCCACCCGCCAACACTTTCTATACGAAGCTACTAAAGACAAAGGTATCCAAAAAACTCTTGATGAGTTTGTGTTGAACACCACAAACGGACAACATACGGTGATGTCTCTGAACCACACTTCTGCGTTGGCTCAACACTTAGGCGACGGACCCGAAGCAAGAGCACTCATCCAAAGATTTGACGATGTGTTGGGGGATGAAACTGCTTTCCTTGCTCGCTTAAAAGAAGTGTCTCCCCAAAATTACAACATCATTGCTAGGGAGGTGGGAGGTCACTTGGACGAGCTCCCTTATCAAATGTTTGTGAGAGATGTATTGGCGGTGCCTCCTTCTACCACATTAAAGACTATAGCGTCCGCACAAGACCAAATGTATTCACTTGGCACAGGGGTTACAACCCACATGAAGCGTATCATGGATGAGTACATTAAAGCTCCTCCCGCTGTAAGGGCTCAAGCGGTGGAAGGGTTCTTCGGGGAGGTGCAGAAAGCCACGGAAACCTATTCAAGAATGAGTCATGGTATCAACGGCAGTGCCAAGAAGATGAAAGATCACTTTAAACAACTTGGTGAATCCGCCCGCATCCGAGGGGAGCAAGAGAATTTCTCACGAGCTTTGGAACTTGAAGGGTTGATGGAAGAAGTTTCAGAGAAGATGGGCAAGTTAGCGAGCAAGGAAGGGGTGGACCCTTCAGAAATCGATATACTTATCCACGCCATCAACGACACCAAGAAACGTTTTAATGATCACGCTTCAGGAACTCAAGGATTTTTGCGAGCCCCTGAAAAGGAGCTCAACGCTCTTAGCACACAACTTGATGTGGTATCTAAGAATATCCTGAAAGAACGTAAGGCGATGCAGAGCATCAACCGGACCTTATGGGCTGGGAAGATGTTACAGCACACAAGTAGTGCCGAAGGTGCAGTGGTGAACCTCGCACATTTCAAGGGGATGGATGTTAATAGCATCGAATCAAAAATGGCGTATACTTATGACCGAGTGTCGTCTCCAAAGGTGCAAGTATCTGAAGTGGAAAAGATCTTTGATGGGTTATCCCCTCAAAGTACATCAGCAGTAGGACTCCATGCGGGAATAGCCACCGAAATGAAGTCCGGTGTTAAAATTGCACTCCCCGCAAACGTCAAGACTTCAGACAAGTTGCGTACGATGGTACGCATCCACAACGACAGTATTGATATTGCGGGTAGGGCTAACGAGGTGATAAATTCTGGGCTTAATGAAGCTAGTAAATATTCTTCTTTACGCCGATTGGCTAACTCTGCACCTACGGAAGACGTTAGGAAAGCATTGCTTGAGGCATCTGCACAATACGTGGAAGTTGTGGGAAACCACATAAGTGGTATGCCGTTACCAGTTAAAGATCGAGTGCGAATCCTGCGAGCAGTGCACACCGATATCGGGGATGACGTAAGTGACGCATTATCAGGAAAAATGAGTGTAGAGGAACTGGTAGAAAACTTAAACGTGAAAAGCTTTGCGGATAACCTCTTGCAGATGCAAGAGACGTTGGGAACTGAATTAGTTAGCAGATATAGGCAATTATATCGTGACCAGTTTAATGGTGAGTTAAATGTGGCAGAGTTTCTTGGCTTCTTTCTTACAAAGGAAGGGGGCTACGATGCAGATCAGATGCTCATGAAAGTCTTGCTCAAAGAAAAGGCTTCTGCGGTCTTTGCACCGCAGTGGGGTTCCGCCATAGCCAAACATGCGGAACGGGATTATAACTTCACCACGGGCGGAAAAACAGCATCTGGGGGGCTAATGAAGTATCGAGGGTATGACGCATTCCAAGCGGACTTCGCAAGCAAGTCAGGCTTGAGTGCCATGGATGCCGTCACCCAAAAAAATATCGCTCACAAGCGAAGTAAAATGGATCTCGATAAAATTATGTCTGATGCGGTACTCCCTCTTCTCGATCGGGTGCATGCCGACCCCCACACCGACGAACTATGGGCGTTATTAAAGGGCGTGGAAGGGTTTAAAAAAGAGTTTAACACCCATTTATTTACCGAAGCAGGTGGAATCGAGATGACATCCGCAGGAAAAGCCTTGCAAGGATTTATTGATTCAGATGCCTTTGAGGTATTCAGGAATCTGGCTATCAAAGGAGACTCATCTCTTGATGAAATTGCAGAAGTGGCACGTAACGGATTGCGTGCATCTGCTAATAAGCAAGGCATCCAAGACTTAAAGGTGGATGAGTTCGGGTCGTATTTTGCAACCTACTTCCGCACGGGCGGTAGGGTATATAGTAAGGATCAGTGGGCTAGAGCATGGCAGAACGTGGGCATAGAAGCCCAAATTGATGCCAAAAAATTAGCCCTTGTAAACGCCCGCATCAGAGAGGGTAACGAGATGTGGGCTCATAAAGGGTATCGCATCCCTGAAATTAGCCACCGTCAGTTCCGTCTCACGAACACCCTTATGGCTAATGATACTTTTCTGTCTGCTACAACAAATATGAGGACCGTGGAATCAAGGCTATTTCACCGACACTCTGCTTCTTCTGATATGGGGCAGGTGGCTAAACTCCACGACCTCAAACTTCACCAAGTAGCCAATCCCGTGGAGTCCATCACCAAGGATGTGAGAGACTTGATTAGATATGGTAACACCGTCCACGCATCAAGTGCGTTGGATGATCTGGGAGTACTATCTGGGAGCTTTGGGTTCAAAGCCCATGCTTCATGGCTTGCTCAAGAAGCGGGCAGTGCCATGGGGCTGTATCAACAGCACTTTGTATCTGCGTTTATGTATAACCTCCGTAAAAGGTCGTCAGCTATAGCCACTGCATCCAACGCAGTGAACGCCATTGTGTCTCCCTTTGTGACGTTGGTTTCTCCCCTCTCACTTATCATGACCACACTGCAAGCGGGGGTTACTCACGCAGGTACGGTTGGTCTGGGAAAGGGTGGACTATTGAGATCCGTTCCCACCCAAGTAAAAAGACTGGTTGGGATGCCACTCAAGCTTGCGGTTCGTACGCTTAGAATCTTCAAGTATGACACTGAAGGCATGATGAGATATGTGGAAAAGAGCAAAGACCCCACCACTAACCGCATCATGAATGAAGTAATCAGTGCGCTGGGTGACGCTCCCGTACGAGGTACGAGAGAAGCGAAGCTTACAGCCGTGGCAGGTAAACGGCAATTAACGACTATTGAGAAAGGGTCGTTATGGTTTGGAGAGAAAGTGGAATCGGCTAACGCATATGCGTTCAAATTTCTCAAAGAACGGACAGAAAGGTTTGTGTCACGGGATATCCTTGATGAAGGACTCAAAGCATACTCTCAAATCGAAAAGTTTATTCAGGAAGGTCGTATCAACGATGCAAGGGGGTTGCTAGACACCTTGGCACCTACCATGAGAAGAAGTGATATGTTTGATATCACCAACTCTATAGCGTTGAACATAAAGAAAGGCACTCCCGAAGTGGGAATGAAGAGATTCTTGGAGTCGTATCATGATAGTGTGGTAGGTAGGTTTGGATTCCACACCGCACCTCAACAAATTAAACAACTTTCTCACATTATCCCCGGTGCGTCTCAATTCTACGCTTCAAAGATGTTGGCTCTTACCCGGTGTATTCAATATGCCACGGGAGGACTATTTTCAGGAGTCAAGGATCAGTCAAGTATGGCGGGAGCGATGTATGCTATGACTTCACTCCTCGGACTATCCATGACAGCAGATGCGTTGGGTAGAGGTGATGCGGGGAGGATATGGGGGAGTTCTGATGATGATTCGTCACTAGGGAGTTCGATACGTGCGGGGTTACTTCCCGGCATGGAGAGAGCTAATCCGATGCCCACTGAAGTATTGAGTATGATTTACGGAGGGGCGAGGGCACTAGGCTCTCCCGTCTTAACAGGACCTAGAGATAAAGAAGCAAGTATCACTCTTGAGACTATGGTTCAAATGGCTATTACAGGCACCCCATCAACCCGTGTATCAGCTTCCAACTACGCTGGGTTGGATCTCGTGAGTAAACTTAAGTTCTTAACCGCTTCGATGCAAGCGGGATCAAATGTCATGGCTAATGTGGTGTCGTCACTTACACCCACCCAAGAGTTTGAGGCGAATATAGGCTTCAAACTTAAACACGCCAACCTTATGCAAAACTGGCAACAAGCCACTTCCCCCGAAGAAAGGGAGAAGGCTCTCAATAAGATGCTAGAGGCATACGGTAAGTATGAAGATCAAGTGTATACCAACCTCTTTGATACCATATATAGTAAGACGTTGTTCGGGGCGGTGACTAAAGGTGTGTTGGATAATCCTTTTGCTTTCATGAATATGATACGAGACCTTGATGCAGAGGGTATTGACCCCTCTCAAGAAACGTACTCCATTTATGGGGAAAACAAAGGGGGGAAAGACGGGCATATCCCTGTTTACGGTGCGTGGAAAGACAATATACTTGCTCAAGGATTCGGTAGGGAATTTTATGAGAAATCCATAGTTCCTTTGTTTGGACTCCCAGACAATACTTTTGAAGAACTGCTGTTGAGATATGACACGTATACCAACAAACTAAAAGAGATGGATATCATTACCGACGCAGAAAAAGCGTCCTTCCGTAAACGGTTTGCGGTATACGCCGAAGGGGTATATCAGATGGAGCAGGAAGATGCGGATGAATTGGATACTAGTATTATTGAGGAGTGGAGGGAGAAGCAGGCTGACCAGCCTTAAACTCTGGTAAAGGGGTTCCGTTAACCACATGCCTCAATAGTGCATCTATTTTGCACAGGGGCATGGTGATGGGGTGAGCAATACTTGAGCATATCAGTACGGCTTTACACTGTATCCATCCATCATCCCTTTTACGTTTGGAGTGCATGGGGAGTTTGTTGGCTTGCATCGCCTTGAAGAAGTTCTCTACTTCAACAACTTCCACGTTTAACACTTCTTCAAAAGATCTAAGTTGATCGATGATACGACCTATTCTATTCAACGTTTCTTCGTCAAATTCCCATTCTGCTAGCACTGGGTTCATGGCTCTTGCCTCCTAAAAATTACCCGCTGTTTGTAGCGGGTAATGGTGATTCTTCACGAGTATATGCTGTTAGTGTACCTCACTTCAAATCAGATGTCAAGCGTATTTTTCACATAAAAAAAGACCCAAGGATAACCCTTGAGTCCAGTATTAGGAGGCGTTGCCAACAGACAACGCTAATAAAAAGTGCCTTGCTAGGCGAGTTTTCCGAGGTGTCGAACGAATTAAGCCTGTGTTGTTAGTAAGTGTTTCGATCCCTGTTCGGGGATACGTCTTAATAAGTAACTCGGAAAAATGCGGGAGACGGAGTCGAACCATCTTTGTTCTAGCTTATGAAACTAGCGTGTAGCCGTTACACTATCCCGCAACGTATACTGGGAAGGGGAATCGAACCCCGTGTGACACCAGTCATAATGGGAATTGAACCCAACTTTACAGAGTAGCTAGCTCTGACGGACCACCCCCAGCGTAACCGGTTTACGTCCGGTAACGGAAAGTTCGCCTTGCAGATCATGGCGTACTTACAACCTATCAACACCTCTAGCACTCCTGCTTTGGACCCCACTATTTCTAATGAGCCACCCCATTGTCAGGACTAGGGATGTAGTCGATTAGGAGGGAATTGCACCCCCTATCACTATAACCCCAAGGCTTTTATCTCCCCAGCATAGATAGTGACCCTCCTAAGTGAGGTCCAACCGTGGTATGAGAGCAGTAAGAAAACCGATCCGAAAGCCCTCATAACGTGAATGTACCACCGTCACTCCAAGGTGTCAACCATTATCCCCACTTATTTTAATAATCCCGCATTATCCAAGACTTCTCCAAGCGTACCCTTCTCAAATGTGGGCGGGCACGGTGCTTTTGGAAAATCAGTATTAGCGTGTACCATCAATTCTAGGTTAACATGAGCATCTAACAGCTTACGCAGTACCCCGAATATCTCAAACAACAGTCCATATTGAGAGGCGGTAAACCCCTCAAGCTTAAGTTGCGTAAGGTATTGCGTACAGTCCACGAATTCTTCTAAAATATCTTGAAAAGCATCTCTACCATTTTTAGTGGAGAGTGCTGTGCCATACTTCTCCATGCCCTTCTTACGTTGTCTCTCTGACACCTCTAAGTAGAGGGTGGATGATGACTCCGATAAGTTTTCTCTCATAAATCCATCACATATGGGTCTTACTTCAAGTTGCATAATTGGCTCCTCAATTCTTCGGCTTGAGAAGTCCACGACAAACAAAGCATGGAGATGACAGCGGGGTGTGCTACCAGCCATTGAACATATTCCTTCATAGCGGTGTTCGCATCTAATTTTCCTTGCATGTTTTGAGTGGTGATAATACTGCTCTCAAGACTATCCAACAACCTTCTATGGGTGTCAGATGCCATGGCAAAATATTCCAACACCGTATCTGCTTTTACTTCTACCTCTTGCATCTCAACTCCTTTACATCATATACGCTTTTGGGCGTTTCTTGCTTGTCTTGCGTTCTTTGTTCGCCTTACGATTTTTCGCAGATAACTCACTTACCTCATCTCGAAGGGCAGGTGAGTCTCCTTCTTTGAAGTATCGTTCACGATATCCCGCCCTTTCTTCAGGAGAGAGCGTGGCAAACTTGCAGTCGTTCACCAATCCCAACTCTTGTTGAATGAGTGGATCGTCTGCAACGGTGGCTCGTTGGAATTTTCCATCAGTGGTGAATCTCTCATTCTCAAAGATCTTCATGGACGGGCACTCCCTAAAGAGAATCTCTAAAGGCTTATGCCCGCACTCGTCACACTCAAACTTTTCTGTGACGTGATCCGCCAATACGTCTTCAAAAACGGTATTACACTCACGGCATATGAGGTCATGGAGTACTTTCATTTTCTTCCTCCGCTGGTTGGTTGATAGCTTGTGTTAGGATCTCATACCTGAAGTTGAGCTCCACCAGCTCATGGCAAAGCTTCGGGAACTTGGAGAGCTCGGCGTTGAGCTCTCCAATACGTTCTGCGATACTATCTCTTTCGCTACGCAACAAGTGCGTAGCTGTTAATTTATGTTCCATTCCATTCTCCTCGTTTGATACTATTATATGCACCATATGCGATACATACCGCATCAGTACGCCCATCTTTCCACCCGCCCCTAGGACCTTGGCAAGTGTGTGGGTTTATAAAATTGTTTTTCACAAATTCTATACTTTCTTTGTAATCCTTGAGCCCAAGAGCGTACTGCCACTTTTTGGGTGTAATGAGCACCATGGATCTACAAGTATCCATCAACACCGTTTGGACACAAGCTATCGCCTTACCATAATTCACACCTAACTTGAATTGCGAGGCACTATTCCCCACCATGCCCACGGTGGGTGGTACTTGTTCCACGACAAAATACATGGGGGTTTCTTCTTTCATATCTCGTATGGCTTGTAACAGGCGTATGAGACCCGCACAATCCACTTTGCCGTCGTCGGTGAGAGGCATATCGTGCATGGATAGCACATAGTTGTTTTTGATTACTGCGATAGCCCCGTGAATACCGGGGTCTATGCCCACTACAACATAATCTCTATCCACTACTTCCGCAACAACCTTGCGTTTTAAAAATTCAAGCATCCATTCCCTCCACTATTCTTTGTTTAGTGGTACATAGTTGTGCCACTCTAGCGTCAATCCCATCTCGTACGAGGTACACCGCAAAGCATGGGCGAGTTTGCCCAATACGGGTGATCCGCCCCTCTGCTTGCATGTTGCTGGTGTAATCATAAGAGAAGTCATTGAATAACACAACATTAGCTTTTTGAAGATTCACACCAACACTCATTGCTCCGATAGTTCCTATGATAGCCTTTATCTTTCCACTTGTAAAGTCTTGGATGTGTGGATCTCTCTTGTTGTTTGAAGTCTCTCCCGTGATGACACCACAAGGTATTCCCGCCTTGGTGAGATCCTCTGCGATGAAGTCACAGCATAAAGGGTATTCTGAAAATATAACTACACACCCGTAGTTGTCGATGTACTCTTTGGCATATTGTGCTGTGTGCTCTCCTTTAGAGAGGGCAGAGTTGCGTTTGATGGTGGGCATGGAAGGGTTATCAAAAAACTCATTTATCTCTGCGTCAATATGGAGTGGAATACCTACAGTTTGATATTGGCGTTGAATGGGGATATCAACTGGGAGCTTCCCTTTTACAGCCCACTGGGCGAGTACCGTTTTGAGGTACTCTTTCTTTTGCGGATGAATGCCAAAATATTTGTGATGCTCAATATCCCTGCCTCCCACTTTTAAGCGTACGACTTCATGTTGCTCAAACTCTTTTCTGAAATTGTAATAATTGACGTAATCTACTGCGAACGGGTGGTCGTGGAAATGGGCGATAATACGTAGCATGACAAAGATGTCACGTGATCCCTGCTTGACGGGAGTACCTGTAAGGAAAGCCACCTTCTGTAGCCTCTCTTCTTGGTATTGGATATACTTCAACACCCTCTTGGAACGCCCGCTTTGTGGGTTGGATAGGTAGTGGGCTTCATCAAACACCACCGCTTGCACTGGTTTTAATTCTTTGTTCTTGAGCTTCGCAAACCTCTCATAAGAGATCACCACGATACCCCCCAGTTGCCATTTTGGGATATCTTCCCACGTCATACCCCTAGCCCATGTATAATTGCGTATCTCTCGCAACCAATTAGGGATGAGGTATGCGGGGCATACGACAAGGATGTGGGTGTAATCCGACACCAGCGTGGCGAGTGTAGCAAACGACTTACCTAACCCCATGGGGGAGCGATTCAAGAATGCTCGGTGATTCTTTCCATGTTCTACCATGGGGATTTGATGAGGGAGTAAGTTTATTTTAAGCATAGCCACACCACCAACAAGATTAAAGGTAGCGAGAACGTGATAGGCAGGATGACACTCAAGAACAGTATTTTAAGGACTAGGTTAGTAAGTGAAAAAATTATTCGCATGTTTACCTCTATATACAAAAACACACCCCTGAAAAGAGGTGTGCGGAATCTCTTATGACAGATTCTTATACTTCATCGTCTTCCATCTCTTTTGGAAAGATCTTTTCGATAGTAGCTTGTACTGATGGGTGTACATTCTTCCCGTCGGCAGTCATGAATGGCTTGCCCATTAATTCGGCGGACAATTCCTTAAGCTGATCTGGGAACTCTGCTCTAGCTAAGTCAAGAGTAATCGCAGTCCATTGAGCGAACGCCGTGGCTAACGCCTGCGTTCTTGCAAGCTTGTAGGGTTCAGTGTCACCCTTCTTTGCGGAATATGGAACATACTCAAGAGGAGCTTCAATCTTAGCTTCTAACTTTGTATCTGCTTTCTTTCCACCACGGGAGCGAGTAGCAGTTGGAGCAGGAGTAGCAGGAGTAGCAGTTGGAGCAGGAGTAGCAGTTGGGGCAGGAGTTGCTACTTCGGCGGTAGCCTCTATCGCTGAATAAGGGTCTTGTGTATAAACTACACGCCCGATACCTAATGTGTTTAGGAAGTCATTGATTGACGTGTTGATATCTTTGATGTACACGTTTGTGACTTCATTCTCCGTGATACTTGCTGTCAAGTGATCTTCATTCTTAAACCATAACGTACCTAATGTAACTTTTTTCATAATAAAATCCTTTCTTAGACTAGTTCATCTTCAATCACAGTATCAGTAGGATACTTGGATTGGGTTGTGTATACTTTAACTCCACTGTCTTCGCCAAACTTCTGACCGTAACAATACGACCAAAAAGGGCATGGGCGGAAGAAGTCAAAGCATGCGTTGTAATTGCATGCCACCCTACTTGCGGGCACTCCTTCTTCCTTCATACGTTCCATGATCTCCACGGTCTCCATCTGCTCATCCAACAAGTTGGAGGCATCTGTAAGGAGCGTGTTTGGAACGACGATATCATATGACTCACTCATATTCTTAACAACGAACTCTTCAAAAGGTCTTACGACCATTGCCTTGGACTTCGTGGTTGAGAGGTATCGCACCCCTCTAAACTTCTTAACATCCAATCCCAGTTTCTCTGCCACTTCGTTACGGAAGGTGGCGTAGATGGAGAGTTGGAGATTCTTGTGGAGCGTCGCTTGCAGATTTTGTGCATTCAAGGTACTCGCTGTTTTGAGATCCCCGATCCACCACCCGCCTGAAGCATCCTCATAAACCACATCGACGTAAGCAATGAGGTTTTTTAAGGCAATCTCCACTTCACATGCGAGGCATAAGAGCCCGCTATTGACGTGCCTTACAAAGAATGTTTGAAGACAAGCCCCTATTTGAAGCTTAGTGACTTCGATCTTCTTGGTATCCCATTCCCTTACAGAAACGGGAGCTTCAAGAAATTCTGCATCCCAGCTCTTATCAAGTTGGGCTTTAGACACATAGCAAGGAACCTCAATAGTCTTGAACCCTTTTCCTTGTGAAGGTAAATTAACCTTGCAAGGAGTGTGTAAGGTATCTTCAAGGTATCTGTGAAAAACCGTACCGAAGAAGAAGGCACTTTGGTCTTCTTCTGCATCTGGTTTAGCTTTAAGTAAATACTTTAAGTAGAACTTGCGGGCACAGGTTTTCTGCATACTGATGTTAGTATACGAAAGCCTGAAAGATGAAGGAGAAGAGATCATACCTCATCCTCTTCATCTTCATCCCCGTAGGTTTGCTGTGCAAGATTAGTAGGCATGTTTTTGTTTTTTATATTGCGGGATTCATCGGCACCAACTTCCCAACAATGAGCCATCTTGCCTTTGAATTTGGAATCACCTTCGATCATTTGCTCACCTTGATAAGTGAATTGACACAATGTGCCTTCTGGAACCATTTGAGCACGCTTTACTAGCATGCCACCACCAGAGATACTGATACGATCTCCAGTTTTAAATTCATCCGTTACTTTCTTTGCGGTAGGTCCGTCACCCATCACTTGTTCAAGTGAAAAAGGTCTGGTAACTTGCACTATCACTAGAGAGTTATTAAACTTTGAGGTCATAAGACCCATATAGTAACCTTCTATGATGAATCCTTCTTTACCTTTTAAAGAAGTTGCTTTTACGATCTTTGCTCCACCACCTACTGTTTGAAACGCCATTGTCGTTCTCCTCGTTATCTTGAACTCGTAGTTCTCGTTTTCATCGTATGGGAACCGCTCCCACATCTTCAATATACCCGACACCTCGTAGCGTGTCAAGCACTTTCTCAAAATATTTTTTGAGTAAAATGTACCAAGTCGTGTGCCCTTAGTACATCTCTGGGAACTTCTCACCCCATATCCGCTTCAAGTCACTGGTAGAAGTAGCCATATATGGTAAAAATCTATCATAATTCTTCTCTGCGTTCTCATCTGCAAAGAAGATTGGTGCAACCACCGCTTTACCATAAGCGGTGTCAAGCTCTTTGATGTCGAGTTCAGGAGAGATGATATCGATACCCACTCTCATGTGTTTAATGCGTGGGTCCGTCACCACGTCACTACAAGCATCAAGCATCTGCTTGCATATAAACTCTGTACCCTCTAACAACTTATCTAATCTCACTAAGCAGTAAGAAGCATCGTGTAAGAAGCTAAACGTCTTGACGTATTCAGGCACGTTGCTGTTCGTTAACAGGTAGCTCATGCGATGGTATATAGAAGCTCCCAATCCTTGAACAGGTGCATTCAGGATAGAGAGTTTGAAAGGTAGTGCATCCCAGATTCTCCAATATCTGCACGTCTCAATATATCCACTGTCTTCAAAGTCCATCCAAGCCTCTTCTCTATTCTCTTGCATGTCACAATAGACTTCTTTATATGCTTGGTCAAGTTCGTATGCAAGTTGTGTACACTCTTCCACATGAACTTGCCACTCTTGTGCAAACCGTTCAGGGGATGAAGCCCCTTTCCACAATTCCGTCGCAAGGCGTAGCCCCAAGCCCTTTACGCCTAATCCGTAAGACTTACCTAGTGTTACGGCTTTTAATTGCTTACGCTCTTCTGGATGGGTCTTTTTCGTAGCTCCTTGTGGAACAATACCTGCTAATTCTCCAAAGGATATGTACGGATCACCGTTGACGTATCCATCTATAATGTTCTTGTCATTATATACGATACCCGCTAGTAATGATTCTTGTGAGGAATAATCTGACTCCACGATAGCCCATCCTTTGGGAGGTGCCATCAAGCTCCTCAACCACTTGCTCATCGCAAGTACAAATTGAGATGCTTTAGGTGCTTGCCTTCCTGTTTGTGTGCCAAATGCACCCCAGTTACTAACTCGCAACCTGCCGTCACTACCTATGTGGTCAAAGAGGTAGTCATCTTTTGCTTCACCACTTGACTTGTTGGGTAGCATGGACTGTAGACACTTGATGGTCTTGTTTGTTTGCCTTAGTTGATAGCACACAGGGTCGAAGTCATAAAGCTCAAGGTCTTCCCCCGCTGTGGATATATCCCCGCCATCAGTGGTAGGGAAGTCGGGATATTTAGCCTTGATGTACTGTGCAAACACCAGTTTGTTAAATGATCCGAGTCTATCCATCGAACTCTTAGTAAACCCCCCTCCTACTTTCTTGAATTGAAATGTGGATTTATCTCTGAAGAGCGTGAGCCCTGTGAGTTCATTGCAAAGATCTTTTGATGCTTGGATGAGAGCTTCTGCATTGCTTGCCAACTTGTTAAGTTTGTTCACATCTACAGGTATTCCCTCTACCGTCACCTTGTGAAGGTTGATAGCTACCTGTCCTCGTTCAAGGTCTTTAAAGTCCGTGCAAAGATCCATGTACTGGGTGTCTTCGCAAAGAAGTTCATAGGCTGTTTTTAAATGATCCACATCCTCGAAACAATACTCCACGATCTCTTCCATGTGCTCTTTTAATTCGTCAATGTTGTAGTCTATGCAATATTGACGCATTTTATCTTTATGCTCTGCATCTATTTCAATAGGTACATCTAACCATTCGGCGCTTACTTTATAAACAAAAGCTCGCAAAGACACATCGCTTTGTGACTTTGCGAGGCGATCACCTTCAGGTGTCGTGAGCTTTTGGTTCTTCTTCTTTTCCTCTTGGTCGATGGGTGGCTTGGAAAAGCACTTCCTCCCACCACTAATAATCTTACCGTAGGAATACCTCTTATGGTTGTTAGTCATCAACCGCCATTCAATAAGAGTGTCGATGATTTGTACCCTAGAAAGATCAATTCCAAGGGCGTGGAGGAATCCTAGTTCGGCTCCTCCTGCATGACACACGATGGTGTGGCTATTTACAAAATGTTGCAACACATCCTGACTGAATCCATCGAACATATCCCCCGTGTACCCATCATTGTAGGTGTCAACGGCGCACCAACATATCGGGTTACACAAGGAGGCTTCTGCCGTTGCAGAATATTCCGTATCAAGGAAAACAAGTGGTCTGTCTTCAAACTGGACCAAAGACTTATTTGTGAATACTGTCATTACTCCCCCTATTTACAGCAATATTTATCCCTATTCTCTTCAAACAGCTTACGGCGAGTTTCTTCACCCATGGAAGTATATTGACCTATTCTATCGAGTAGTTGGATTCCATCCATTATTTGTGCTTCAGTATTTTTCACAATCTCTTCAATATTTATCTTGGAAACGTCTATTGGGCGATACTTTTCAAGACCATTTTCGTTCCTTCTATGACAAGCACAAATCCCATCTATTACCATCTCTACGAGATCCCAGAGGTTCCTAGGGTTGTGATGCCCGTGGATTTTGTGGTTTTTCCACCAACCATTCTGAAAGCCACCATTGATAGCTTCGAGAAACTCTGGGTTTATTTCCCTCCTTGAGGGATCCAGCTTATCCATGTCATGCCTACCAGCCCTCATCCTCAAGGCTTCCGTAGATATC
>Ga0316608_1000330_pt1 | contig 23552 bp, 13 predicted proteins | sample MIS2016152B_MG_FD_207673 | JGI IMG/M metagenome (GOLD analysis project Ga0316608, IMG submission 207673) | Microbial mat bacterial communities from Middle Island sinkhole, Lake Huron, Michigan, United States - MIS.2016.152B | ecosystem: Environmental > Aquatic > Freshwater > Lake > Sediment...
CTTAAATATTTTACTTTTATTTTTTAGATTTACACTCTTTTAAATTCGTTGCATACATCAAAGAGATTTCATGAAATGACAACTTTGATTTAATTAAGTAATTGATTATTAATTTGCATCAAGTCTAATGTATGTATTTTTTTAATTGGTTTTACTAAAACTCATCTTCTAAATCTTGATACCTATAACCAACACATCATCAGTTTGTTCGTAATTTCCTTTCCACTCCACGAATTTTTGCTCAATAATTTGTTTTTGTTCTGATAATTGTAAAAAATAAATTTCGGAAATTAAGTCTTTAAATCTATGTGATTTGAATTTTTCGTTTTTTTCGCCACCAAATTGTGAAGTAAATCCATCAGAAAAAATGTAAAATATTTCATTTTCAATTATATCAATTTCAGTAAGAGTAAATGGTTTTTCTTTTGTATAAACTCCTATTGGTTGTCTGCTAGGTTTTATTTCATCTAACTTATTATTTTTAAAATAGTAAAGCGGATTATTTGCTCCTGCAAAATATAATTTTTTTGAAATGTAGTCTAATTGACATAGTGCCAAATCCATTCCATCTTTATTTTCATCGGATTTACCTGATTGACCTAGAGATTTTTTTATCTGATTTCTAAGTTCTTCTAGTATTAGATTTGGTTTGTAAATTTTACGAAGAAATATTACTTCTTTCAAAAGTGCAATTCCCAAAATGCTAACAAAAGCTCCCGGAACACCATGTCCTGTGCAATCGGCAGCAACAATAATTTTCGTATTTTCAACTTCGCAACCCCAGTAAAAATCACCGCTGACAATATCACGTGGTTTATAAAAAATAAAAAAATCGTTAAATAAATCTCCTATAAAATCGAACGTTGGAAGTGCTGCATTTTGAATTCTTTTTGCATAAATTATGCTGTCGGTAATGTTTTTATTTTTTATTTCAATTACATTATAAGCGTTTTCAATTATTTCTTTTTGTGATGAAATTTCCTCCAATGAAGCAGTTATTTCTTCTTTTTTTTGTTCTAAATCATTGTTTTTTATTGTTAATTCGTTAACTAACTGATTTATTTTTTTTTCATATTTCAGGTTTAGATTCATTAAAAAATAGAAGCCGAAAAGTATTATTAAAAGAGGAAAAATTATCAGATAATTTATATTGTAATAATTAGCATAACTTAAATTATGTAATTGAAATACATCTAAATTAAACAATTTGTGAAATTCATCAAATAAAAAAATACACAAAAGATTTACGGATAAAATTATAATTAGAGTAATTTTTCTATTGTAATCAATAAGTATAAGAGGAACAACTAATTGAGACATTATTAAAATTCTTCCGAAAAAATAACTTGTAATGTCATTTTCAATTATATATTTTTTTGATAATGTAGACATTAACAAAGTAAGAACCGGTGTAAGTACAGATAAAATAATTGAAGATATTTTATATCCGCCTTTTTTGTTCATGTATGGAACACTTAGAATAGAAAAAATTGAAAGAAAATTAAGTATAGTAAAAAAGTTGAAATAAAAATCTTTTAAAATATATGAAAGACTCATTAAAAAAAGAGCAACAAATGCCATTATTGCAATTTGATTTGAAAGAATAATTCTTTTTTGTATTGATATTGAATAATGTTCCTCTACTCCCAGATTTGAGAGTTTTTGCCATTTTTTCTGAATAAAATTTTTCATAATTCGATAATTAAATTTTAACACCAACCACCAAAACATCATCTGTTTGTTCGTTGTTTCCTTTCCATTCGTTGTATTTATTTATTTTGTTGAGAAAAAAAATATTTCTTTATAAATTGTTAAATAATTCATGGAAATTCGGTTTGCTTTTAATTGATTTTTAATTTGTTCGCTATATTTTTCATAATCTTTTTTTATTGTCTGAAAAATTGATTTGCATTCTTTTTCGTTTGTCGGAATTTGAATTTCAGTATCTTTTATTTGCAAAGTTTCGATTATAAAGTGTAATAATTCAATTTGACAAGCATTTTCCAAGTCTAATGTAATTTGCTGATTTCCTTCTACAAAATAAATCTGATAACTTCCATACAAATTACCGTTTCCATTGCTTGTTTTCGGGAATTTTGCCTTCCACGCAGGAATTTTAATTTTTTTACATTCATAGTTCATAATTAATAACTCATAATTATGAACTTCTGGAAAACGTTCTTTTATGTAACTTAAAATTTCTTCTTCGGTAAATTTTTGTTTTTTCTTTGTAGTTTCTACACTTTTACTTTTTTGATTTCTGTTTGCAACATATTCGCAGGTTGCTTTGTAAAGTTCGTCAACATCTGATTTTTCCAAACCAATTGCTTCAAAAATTATTTCATCTAATTTTCTTCTATCTGGTTGTTTTACTTCTTCAAAAATTGTTAATTGTTCTCTACTTTTTAATGATTTATAAACTTCGTCTAATTCTGTTTTGTAAGGTTTCAGAAGTTCGGGATTTGGAATTAAAGTTTTTTCTACAACATTTACATCTACATCGCTTAAAGTTTGAGCACCTGTTAGTTGTCGAGCAAATAAATCTACAAAAAATCTGAATAATGTAGAATTTAAAATTAGAAAAATAATATCTTTTTCATTTTCAAATTGTTTTTTTACTTCAATTGCATAATTAACTTTATCGCAATAAACTTTTGCATCACGATTATCAATTAATCTGAATTTTTCGCCAATTTTTGAAGGAAAAATAAAATCTCCAACAACAGCCGATTTTGTTAAATCATACCAATTTTCTCTACCAGAAACTGTTGGTCGTTTATTAATTTCTCTATTTTCAGCTTCTTTAATATAATATAAAATCTTATTTTTAAATTTTTCTAATTTCTTTTTATTATCAGGACAAAAAACAACAAAATTCTTTAATTTTGAGATATCAACATCTAAATTTACAGCTTCTTTTTGAGTTTTAAAAAGTGGTTTAACATAAAATCTTTCTATTTCATAGTGCTCATTTCCCATTTCTGAGAAAAACCAACCCATTTTTTCCCAATAATTTTTATGCTTATCTCGCGAAACTTCAAGTTCGAATTTGTACTCTTCATCAGTTAATTTTTTTAAATCATCTGTATAGTCTTCGACATAAAAAAACTCATTACAACCGGTTTTTATTCCATATTTAACTTCAACAACATCAAAAACTTTTAAAATTTTATTCTTAGATTTTTCAATAATTTTATTATAAATTTTTGAAGAACGCAGATGTTTTGCACCCCAATTTCCATTTTCATATTTTTCATCAATTGTACTTTGAAATTCAAGTTCTTTTTGATTTATAATAAATATTTTGTAATTTTTATTTTCTGTATTCTTTTTTGTATTTTCAATTTTTTCAACAAAAGTTTTTACTTTTTCAATTCTGTCGTTTTTCCAAGTATTTCCAATTAAATCTTCATAATCTTTAAAAACTCGTATGAATTTTACGTTGTTTTTTTCCCGTTCTTTTTCGTTACTGCATTTTTCCAAAATTAATATTACGGAATTTATTGATGCAGTTTCAAAACTTCTTGTAACTTGATTATCAATAATTGCGACAATTTTAAAATTGTCCAATAAAAACTTTTGTAAATCTTTTCCAAAATTTACATCAAGCCACGAACTCGAAATTACATACCCAAAACGACCACCTTCTTTGAGAAAACTTGCGGTGTGCATCAGATAATAAACATAAAAATCGGATTGCTGATTTAGTTTTTTTATACCTTGTTCAGTTCTAACTAAATTATTCCATTCTTCTTTATTCTGAATAAGTTCCTGACGAATATAAGGCGGATTTCCAACGCAGGCATCAAATTGCGGGAGTTCTACTTTTTTTAAACCGTTATCAAGTTTTTTTACTTCAAATTCTTTGTTTGCATTTAAAAAATAACCCGAATAAGAATAATTTGATTTAATATCGGCAAAATCTGAACGAATTATAAGCGGATAATTTTCAACGGTTTTAATATCGAGTAAACATAAATTCATAACTGCAAGAAAAGCCGGAAAAGTTGCAATTTCTATTCCCCAGACTTTTTCTAAAAGCTGTTCGTGGGTTAAATCAGGATTATAATATTTTAAAAATTGATAAGCACGAACCAAAAAAGTTCCGGCACCGCAACTTGTATCTGTTACAAATTTTGTATTTTCATTAATGCAAAATGCGTTAATAATATCAACTTCATTAGTGTTTGTAAAATGCTGACCTCTATCGTGTTGTTCTTGATTATCTAATAAATTATTGTAAATTGCTCCGATAATATCAGCGTTCAAATCTTCAAAATTCAGATTTTTAACTTGTTCTATATTATTTTTTAAAACAGGAACATAATCATTTTTAAATTCAAATTCGTCAATTACAGTTGGTTCAAAAATTTGTTTGTAATCAATTTTTAAAACATCTTCAAAATGTTTTTTTAAAGTTTCATTCAATAATTTTTTATCTTCAGGAATTATCAGAGGTTTGAGTTTAAAAGAAGGAACATTTCTTTGTAAATTTGTATAAAATATTATTTTGAGGTAAAGAATGTAATTTGCTAACTGACAAAGATTAAAAATATCTTCGTCTTCAAAACTTTGATTAACATTAAAAATATCCTGATTTTGCAAATATTCTTTTAATCGGTTTTTAAATAATTTATCGGAATTTATTTTCGGAATCATTATATCCCACGAATTTACAGCGGCTTGCGATATAAAAACCGTTAGACGATTTACAAAAAACTTATCAATACTATCCCAAACAATTTCTTTAATTCCGTGAATAATATTACTTAAAGTCTGTAAAAAATCTTTCAATTTTGGTCGAATCGTGTTTTTGTAATTTTCAGTTTTTACATCGTCATCTCGTCTGATTTTAGAAATGTCGAATATTTTTAATTTCCGGTCTTGTAATTTTTTTCCGGCTTCTAAAGTTTTAAAAATTACTAATTGTTTTGGAGTTCCTGTTACAAAATAATCACTACCATAATCTACTGATTTGTAAGCAGCAGCTTTAACTAATTCGTCATCTGTTGCGTCCCAAGAATTATTTTTCAGTTCAAAAATTATTTTTTTTGATTTATCTTTTGAAGAATATAAAAGTCCATCTGCAAAACGAGCATTTCCTACTCCAACATTTTCTTCCTGAGTAATTTGTTCAAATGAAAGGTCTAAATTTTCTTCAATAATTTTATTAATCTCGTGTAATAAAATTCCTTGAAAAGTCCGCTCGTTTGCCTGATTTTTTATTTTTTTCATATAAATTATTATAATTCAGAATGTAAGTTTTGATTCAAAAATCTTAGCATTTCCAAAAGTTTAGTTTTTAAGTTATTTACATAGAAGTCAAATAAAATATCTCGTTGTTTGATGTCGTCTATTTTATCAACTTTAACATATCTGTCGTGAAAACTAACACCCTCAATGTATGGATTGAAAATAGTATATTCAGTCGGAGAAATTGAAACACAATAACTAAATCCAAATTGAAATAGTCTTTTTCTAAAATTATCAACAACGTCAGCACTATTAGTTGGTTTTCCAAAACTTATAATTTCAAATAATACTTTTTTAGTTGAATCTTTTGATGAATATAGAATTAAACTTGCAAAAATATTTTTTGTAATTCCAATATTCTCATTTTGAGTAATTTTACTAAAATTTAATTCAGGATGTTTTTCAATTATTTTAGCAATTTCAATTAAAACAATTCCCTGAAAAGTTCCTTTTGTATTTCTATTTTTTAGGATTTGTTGCATTTTATTGGTATTTTTATTTATTTTAAACCATCAGCAAAACGTTGAGTTTTTCCTATGCCAATATTTTCTTCCTGAGTAATTTGTGAAAAATTTAAATCTTTATTTTCAGAAATAATTTCATCAATTACCTGAATAAAAATTCCTTGAAAAGTTCGTTCGTTTGCTTGTTTTTTCATTTCTAAAAATAATTACAAATCAATTTTTCAAAAGTAATATAATATTTTGGATTTCTTAAATTTTAACACCAACCACCAAAACATCATCTGTTTGTTCGTTATTTCCTTTCCATTCGGTGAATTTATTTTCAAGAATTTGTTTTAGTTCCGACATTTGTAAAGAACAAATTTCGGATAATATATTAAATTTTTAGCCCAATAAAAGTTATATCATCTCGTTGTTCCTCGCCCGACATCCATTTAATTAACGAGTTTTCTGCTGCAATTCCCTGTTCAATAAGCGATTTCTGTGAATTATTATTTAGTAAACTAATTATTTGATGCGAACCAAAACGTTTGCGTTCAGAATTATTCTGGTCGCCAAAACCATCAGAACTTAAATAAATAATATCGTTTTTGTAAATATCAATATTTTGATTTTTAAATGGTTCTTTGATTTTCTTTGAATGTGCTCCGCCAATTGACCTTCTATCTCCTTTAATTATCTCTATTTCATTTTTTTGCGAATTGAAATAGAACAAATTTAGTTTTGCTCCTGAAAAATTTAAACCAACAGAATCTTCAAACTTATCAATTCTGCAAAAGCAAACGTCCATTCCATCGTTGTTATCAGATTGTTCCTGTCGTAATGATATTCTTATTAAATTATCTAGATTTTCAAGAATTTCATTTGTTTCAAAAATTCGCTTAGAATTTACAATTTCGTTGAGTAAAGTATTTGCTATCATACTCATAAAAGCTCCGGGAACTCCATGTCCTGTACAATCTATTATGGCAATAAAAGTATAAGAATTATTATTTTTTAATCCTTTGTTATTATTTTTTAATTCAATTTCATTGTACCAATAAAAATCGCCCGAAACAATGTCTTTTGGACGGAAAATAATGAAATTTTCAAACTGTTTATCAATCTGTTCTTTAAAAGGTAAAATTGCTGTCTGAATAGTTTTTGCGTATCGGATACTTGCGTTTATCTGTTCGTTTTTATATTTAAGTTCGTCTTTTTGTTTGATAATTTCATTTTCAAAAGATTTTAGTTTTCGGATATCCGAATCAATTGCAATAAATTTTTCAATTTTTTTGTATTGATTTAATATTGGAGTCAAAGTTGTTTGTACAAAAATAATTTCACCGTTTTTTGATTTAGATTGAGATTCGTAGATAACTGAAATTTTTTCGTCTCTGCATTTATCTAAAATTAGTTTAATATCAGAATTCGAACTTGTCTCGAAAATATTTTTTCCTAATATTGTTAAAAGTTCTTCAAAATTATATCCATAAAGACGAGTAAATCCGTCATTAATCCATTCAAAATTTCCGTTTTTATCCATGATAATCACTGCACTATCAGTTTCGGAGGCAACAATAGAAAGTTTTTCTAACTCGGTATTTATTTTTGCTAACTCTTCGGATTGAGTAAGAAGTTCTTCGGATTGTGCCATAATTTCTTCTTTCTGCTGTTCGAGCGACGAATTTTTTTCGCTAAGTTCAATCGTTCTTTCTTTTACAATTTTTTCGAGTTCAATTTTTTGATTTACAAGTCTTTTTGTATATAATTTAACTATAACAAGAATTAAAAGTATTGACAAAATTATATACAGAATTATTGCTAAAAATGTTCTGTACCAAGGGGGATTAATATGAATTTTAAATTCGGTTATTTTGCTTTCAGTCAGATAAATATTTCGTGCTTTTACTTTAAAAATATAATCGCCTTCGCGTAAATTGGTATATTCTTTTTCGAAATTATTCGTCCACTCAGAGAATTCATTTTCAAAACCTTCGAGGTAAAACGAATATTGATTCTGAGTTTCGTCGGCAAAATATGGTAACGCAAATTCAAATTTAAGATTATTAAATTCGTAATCAATGTCTTGATTTAAATAATTTTCGGAAAAATAGCCCCAGAAAATTACAGAATCTGTATTTAATGAAACTTTTCTGATTAAAACATCGGGGATTTCTGTATTGATTTTAAGTTTATTAATATCAATTTTCAGCAATCCTTCCGAACCTGAAACATAAACTGAACTGTCGGTTTTATTGAAAAAAATTTCGGTAAGTTTCATTTGTGGAATTCTACGAAGTGAAGTAGAATCAATTAAATAAGTACCATCTTTTTGTTTTTTTACAATATCAATATTTGAAATTTGATTTTTCTGATAACCAATCCAGTAATTTCCGAAAAAATCTTTTTCGAAGAAATGAATTTTCATAGCTTTTTCAGAATATTTTTCGCCAAAATCGGTAAAAGGAGCAAAAATATTGTTTTTATAATCGAACTCATAAATTCCATTGTATGATGAATAAAGAAGTTTATTATCAATAAAATATAATTTTGCTTCGATAATTGAAGGTAAACCTTCTGCCTCTGTATATTTTGTAATTGTAACTGAATCTTTATGAAAATTAAGTAAATCGGGATTAATTTTGTTTGTAGCAGAAATACAATAAACTCCATTATATTCGCTGAATATCCATAAGTTAGCCAGACTATCTTCGGTCATAAAATCTGCTTCAAAATCAAAAATTTCTGTAAAGTTATATGATTTGTAATTTGTATAATCATGAGATTTTCCATATTTCAAATTTTCTGAAAAAAGGATAAAACCTTTTTCATATCCTGAATATATTAAATTTTTATATATTTTTGATTCAATACAACTTCTAAAATTAATTCCATCAATAATTTTTTCATTTCCTTTTTTTGTATATTGAAACAATCCAGTTCCGCCTCCATAAATAAAGAAAGTATCTTTTGAGTTTTCAATTTGTAAAAAGTTGTAAACTTGCGAATTAAATACATCTTCAAGTAAAAAAAATGTATCATTTTTCAGATATTGGATACCTGAAAGATTAGAAATATAAACTTTATTATTAAAAACAAAACAGTCTTCAATTGTGCTTGCTATCTGATTTTCACTGTCCCAGAAAACAAATGGAGTTTCAATTTCGGCTTTTGAAATTGCAGTATTTGTTGCCAGCCAAAGTCCAGTATTTGGCTGATTATAAATATATCCAACAACATTATCTTTTAAACCGTTATTTTCACTAATTATATTATTTAATTTTCCGGAATTATCAACCATAACAACACCGGTTCCGAGAGTTGCAAAGGCAAAATTATTGTTATAAGTTGTTGTTCCTTTGTAAATTCTGTTATCAGTTAAAATTTGCGAAGCATCGGATTCGATTTCAAAAACTTCGCCGGTTAAAGTATTATATTTTAGAATACTACCTCTGTAAATTCCACAAATTACGGTATCCGATGAAAAAGGTAAAATTGAAAAAGGAATTTTTGTTTTAAAAAAATCGCCATTAGGAGCTAAAATAATAGAATCGTTTTCCAAAAGACAAAGACCTTTACTTTTTTCAATTACATAAAGTTTGTTTTGAATATTAAAAATTGAATAAAATTTTGAAGATGTTGTAAAAATTTTAATCAACGAAGTGTCAATTTCAATAGAATCCTTTTTAACATCAAAGTATGGAATTTTTACAATACCTTCACCACCTCTGAAAATAATTGAATTTTCGGTACATACTGTTTGCCAAACATCTGAAAGAATATTTACTGTCGAATCCAAGTGCGAAGAAATTGAAATATATTCTAATTTTCCAAAATCATTTGGTTTTAAGAAACCAAATTCGGAAGATGCTCCGATGTATATAATTCCATTAGCATCAATATCTAAAGAACGAACTATTGAATTATTTGAATTATAAATTTTCCGCCAGTTTACTCCGTCATATTCCAAAAGGCAGTCGTTGTTGCCGACATAAATTACACCTCTCATATCTTGAGTTATGCACCAATTTTGAGTTTCGGCATTATAATCTTTTGTTGTATAATTTGTTATAATATATTTTCCTTTACTGTTGTCAGTTTGCGAAAATGTTATATTTGCTAACAATAAAAGTAGTGTAATTAATGATACTATTTTTTTCATTTGTTTATGTTTTTTTCAGGCTAAGTAGCAAAATATAAAAGAAATAATAATCATTCCTTGTGTGTTAAAATTTACTTGGCATGAATGTTTCATCTGAAATATTTGAAATTTTGTTTTTAAAATTAGTCAAAGTTTTTGATTTTCTATATTTTTAGACCAATAAAAGTAACGTCATCGCGTTGTTCTTCTCCCGCCATCCACAAATTAAGTGAATTTTCTAATTCTTCTTTTTGAATTTTCAATGACTTCTGAGCATTATTATTCAATATATCAATAATTTGAAGAGTTCCAAACCGTTTTCGTTCATAATTATTCTGGTCACTAAAACCATCTGAACTTAAATAAATAATATCATTTTTTTGTAATTCGATTTTAGTTGAAATAAATATTTCAGAATTTTTAATACACAAAGCACCTCCGATTGAGCGACGATTGCCTTTAATTGTTTCTATTTCATTTTTCATAGAATTAAAATAATGCAGATTTCGTTTTGCTCCAGTAAAATTTAAAAATATTTTGTCTGAAAATTTATCAATCCGACAAATACAAACGTCCATACCATCGTTATTGTCAGATTGTTCTTTACGTAATGATATTCGTATTAAATTATCGAGCTTTTCGAGAATTTGGTTAGGTTCTAAAATATTCTTTGAATTAACAATTTCGTTCAGCAAAGTATTGCCAATCATACTCATAAAAGCTCAGGGAACACCATGTCCTGTGCAATCTAAAACTGCAATAAAGTAAATTTGAAAATTTGAAAATTCGTTAATTTGAAAATTATTTGTTTCACTTTTTATTTTCAAGTTTTCAAATTCGTTAATTTTCAAATTTATTGAATTAAACCAATAAAAATCACCCGAAACTATGTCTTTTGGACGGAAAATAATAAAGTTCTCAAAACACTTGTCAATTTGCTCTTTAATTGGTAAAATCGCATTCTGAATTGTTTTAGCATATCGAATACTTGCTGTAATATGTTCGTTTTTAAGTTCTAATTCTTTTTCAAATTGTTTGAGTTTTCTGATATCTGATTCGATAGCAATAAATTTTTCAACATTATTTAAAGAATTTAAAATAGGAGTTAATGTTGTTTGTACCCAAATAATTTTCCCATTTTTTGCTTTAGTTTGTGATTCATAAATTACTGATTTTTTTTCTGTTTTGCATTTTTCAATAACTTCATAAATATCAGAATTAGAACTTGTATCAAAAACATTTTTACCTAAAATATTTATAAGTTCATCAAAATTATATCCGTAAAGGCGAGAAAAGCCTTCGTTAATCCATTCAAAATTTCCGTTTTTATCCATAATAATAACGGCATTATCAGTTTCGGAAGCAACAATTGAAAGTTTTTCGAGTTGTAAATTAATTTTTTCTAATTCTTCGGTTTGAACCAGAAGTTCTTCAGATTGAGCTGTAATTTCTTCTTTTTGTTGTACAAGTTCTTCGTTTGTAGCTAGGATTTCTTCTTTTTGATTTTCTAAAATGTTGTTTAGATCTTTTAATTTTTTCCTTGCAAAAAGTAAAATAATGAGCAAAGCAAAAACTAAACTTATTACTAATAAAGCTAAGTATAACTTGATTTTTTGTTTTTGTATAGTAAGCGTTTGCAAACTTTTTTCTTTAGTTAATAAAATATTTTCCTGTTCTCTTTTTTCGTATTGATATTTAGATTCGACTTCGGCAATATTCTTTATTTTTTCTTGATTGAAAATGCTGTCGTTTATTAATTTATAAAGTTTATAATTTTCTAAAGCTTCTTTATTTTTTCCTAGCGATTCGTAATTCTGAGAAATATATTGATAAGCTCTTGACTTATTTTTTTGAGAGTTTGATTTGAAAGCAAATTCCAAAGCTTTTTGTGCAAAATCTAAACCTGATTTATAATTTTTAATATCATAATATAAACTTGAAATATTACTGTATATAAATGAAAGATTATTATAATCTTCAATTTTTTCTGAAATTTCAATTGCTTTATTATAGTTTAGGATAGCTTCTTCGTAATTTAATAATTTATAATAAGTTGCCCCAATATTAATATAACAGGTTATAATTTCTGATTTATTATTAGAATCCTGAAAGTTTTTTAAATTTGAAAGATAATATTCCAGACTTTTTTCATATTCGCCTTTATAAAAGTATATTACAGCAATATTATTAACACATTTAATTGATGTTTCAATATCGTTATTTTCATCTGAAATTTTTAATGCTTTTTCGAAATATTCCAAAGCTTTATCAATATTTGCCGAATAATAATACACTATTGCAATATTATTATATGCTTTAGCAATTTTAAATTTATCACCTTTATTTTCAGCAAACTCAAGAGCTTTAAGATAATATTTTATTGCATTTTCGTAATCTGCATTTTCAGTATAAGCATTTCCAATTTCAAAGTATGTAAAAATAATATTTTCGAAATCATTTAATTCGGAATATTTTTCTTCTATTTTGAAATAAATTTCTAATGCTTCATTATAATTAAATTTTGCGAGTAAAATACTTGCTAATAATTCATAACTCTTACAAATTTTGTAAGTTAACAGTTTCTTTTCATCAATATCTGCTTTTTTTTCAAGTTTGAGAAGAATTATCAAAGCTGTATCAATTTTGTTTCGGGCATCATAATAATTAATTGTATCGTAAAGCGTTTGAGCAATTTCATGATATGAAAGAGCCTGATAATAATCGTCGTGTTTAAAATTAAGTTCAAATATTTTGTTGAAAAAGTAAAATGCTGAATCAGGATTTGTTTTTCTAAACTCTTCACCTATTTGCAAATACAACGAAGCAATTGTAGTAACTTCCTGAGTTTGTTCCAATAAATTGTTGAGGCTGTCGATTTTATTTTGAGCTTGTACTTTTAGTGAAAAAGCAAAAAATAATAAGAAAAAAAACATAGTATTTTTCATTGTATATTTACTTTATAATTTAAATTTTTACACCAATAAAAGTTATATCATCGCGTTGTTCTTCGCCAGCCATCCATAAAATGAGCGAATTTTCCAGTATTTGTCCTTGTTCAGTTATATTTTCGTTTGATATTTTATTTAAAGCTTCAATAATTTTAATTGTACCAAAACGCTTACTTTATTTTGAGAAAAAGAAAATTTGATTAGTATCAAAAATAAAGCACAGAGAATTAGTTTTTTCATTTTCAAAAAAAATTAGATTTTTACTCCAATAACAAGCACATCATCTGTTTGTTCGTTGTTTCCTTTCCATTCGTTGAATTTATTTTCGAGAATTTGTTTTTGCTCTGATAGTTCAAGAAAACAAATTTCTGACAATAATTCTTTAAAATATTTTGATTTTAACGGTAAATTCTTTTTTCCTCCAAATTGCGAAATATAACCATCAGAGAAAATATAAATTACATCATTTTTCACAAGTTGAAATTTTTGTTCGGTAAAAGGTTTTTCTTTCAGATATATTCCTACAGGTTGGTGGTCGGCTTCTAAAGTGAAAAGTGAAAAGTGAAAAGTGAAAAGTTCGTCTTCACTTTCATTTTTCACTTTTAGTTTTTCATTTTTAGTTTCCTGTTTTTCATTTCTAAAAATCCAGCAAGGATTGTGTGCTCCTGAAAAGCTCATTTCCATTGTTTCGAGATTTATAGCACAAAAAGCTATGTCCATACCATCTTGTTGTTCTGCTACTTGGCCAACTTGTTGTAACGATGATTTTATTTGATTTCGCAGCTCGTTAAGTAATTGTGCCGGTGTTTGAATTTCGGTATTTCTTACCAATTCGTTCAAAAGTGCAATGCCCAACATACTCATAAAAGCTCCCGGAACGCCATGTCCTGTGCAGTCGGCTGCTGCAATTAAAGTATAATTTTTAATTTGTTTGATAAAATAAAAATCACCGCTTACAATATCTCTTGGCTTAAAAAATATAAAGTGTTCGGGCAAAACTAATTCAATAAAATCTTTTCGGGGTAAAACAGCTTCCTGAATTCTTTTTGCATAATTTATACTCCCTTTAATTTGATTATGTTTTATTTCTATTTCTTGTTTTTGAATTTCAATTTCATCACGTTGTGTAATTATTTCTTCTTTTTGTTGATTTATTTCATTATTTTTTATTTCAAGTAATTGATTTACTTTTTGTTGTTTCCTTTTACCTCGAAAGAAAACTACTGCTAAAAACAAAACTAACAAAATAATAACTGCTAGAAAATATGTAAATATTTCGCGTTTTCGACTTTGTTCTTTTAACAATAAATTTTCGGCATCTTTTTTTTCTGATTGATATTTTGTTTCTAATTCGTTCATTTGTTTAATCATATCATCATTAAAAATTGTATCCTGCAGTTGATCATACTTTTTATAAAATTCAAATGCCTTAAAATAATCTTTTTTTAGTTCAAAAATATTTGAATATTCGAGATAATTTTCTGAAATAGATTTTTTATCATCTATTAAAATTGAATATTCCAGACTTTTATCTAATATAATTAGTGCAGAATCTAGTTTATTTTGTTTTCTCAGTATCTCTGCAATACGAGTTAAATTATAACAAACCCCGTACGGGTCTTCGTATGACTCAGTTATATTTAACGATTCCTTAAAATATTTATATGCTGTATCAAGTTCTCCTTCATTATTATAAATAATTCCGATATTGTGCATAATATAGGCTGCAACAATTTCATTACCAAGTTCTTTATTTAGGACTATTGATTTATTGTAATATTCTAGAGCCTTTTCTACATCTTTCATCGCATCATAAGCGATACCTATATTGTTGTAAGTTACAGATATTGAATATTTATCCTGTAATTCATCATAAATTGCCAATGCCTTTTCGTAGTATTTAAGTGCTAAATCATATTTTTCGGAACAAATATAAACATAACCAATATCCTGATAAACACCTCCCAGTTCATTTAACAGATTTAATTCTTCAAACATTTTGAGAGATTCTATGTAGTATTCCAATGATTTGTTATAGTCATATTTATTCTCGTATAATCTACCTATGTTTCTTAAAGTATTTGCCTTACCTTCTTGGTCATCAAGATTCTCGAATAATTCTAAGGCTAGGTCAAAATAAATTAGTGATGAATCGTAAATCTGTAAAAAATTATAACTTTTACCAAGCTGACAATAAGCATTTGCAGTTTCTGTTTTGTTATTATATTTTTGAGCTATTTCAAGTGCTTCATCAGCATAATCATGAGCTTTTTGATAATAACCTTCGTTGCAATATTCTTCGGATAATTGATTTAATAAATCTATTTTATCAATATTTTGAACTTTAGTTAGTTGCTGCTCTAAAGAATCAATATTTTGCCCCAAGACAGATATTTGTATTGTGATAAAATAAAAAATTATTATGGATATCTTTCTGCTCATTTGTTGATTTATTTAAATTTTTATTCCTATAACTAACACATCATCAGTCTGTTCGTTATCTCCTTTCCATTCGTTGAATTTTTTTTCGAGAATTTGTTTTTGCTCTGATAGTTCAAGATTACAAATTTCTGATAATAATTCTTTAAAATATTTTGATTTTAAAGGTAAATTCTTTTTTCCTCCAAATTGTGAATGATAACCATCAGAAAAAATGTAAAAAATATCATCTTTTTGAAGTTGAATTTTATTTTCAGTAAACGGCTTTTCTTTCAGATATATTCCAACAGGTTGGTGGTCGGCTTCGAGAGTTAATAGTTTATAGTTAAAAGTTAAGAGTTTTTGTTCATTCAATTCATTTTCAACGTTTAACTTTTCACTCTTCACTCTTATCTCTTTTCTAAATATCCAGCAAGGATTGTGTGCTCCTGAAAAGCTCATTTCCATAGTTTCGAGATTTATGGCACAAAAAGCAATGTCCATACCATCTTGTTGCTCTGCTACTTGACCAACTTGTTGTAACGATGATTTTATTTGATTTCGCAGCTCGTTAAGTAATTGTGCAGGTGTTTGAATTTCGGTATTTCTAACCAATTCGTTCAAAAGTGCAATGCCCAACATACTCATAAAAGCTCCCGGAACGCCATGTCCTGTGCAGTCGGCAGCTGCTATTAAAGTGAAATTTTTAATTTGTTTGATAAAATAAAAATCGCCACTTACAATATCTCTAGGCTTAAAAAAAATAAAATGCTCAGGCAAAACTAATTCAATAAAATCTTTTCGGGGTAAAACAGCTTCCTGAATTCTTTTGGCATAATTTATACTCCCTTTAATTTGATTATGTTTTATTTCAATTTCTTGCTTTTGAATTTCAATTTCATCACGTTGAGTAATTATTTCTTCTTTTTGCTGCAAAATTTGTGCATTTTGGTAGGACAACAGATTGTTTGCTCTTTTTTTAAGACGATAAGCAGATAGTACGACAACTATTAATATTAAAAACAAAACAAGTCCACCAATTGTTGAATATATTATGATTCTGTTTTTCTTTAAATTAACTTCCTGAATTTTTTTTTGAGTGATTAATTCCGAAATTTCTTTTTCTTTTTTTTCGGTGTCGTATTTGGTTTGCATGTTTGCTATTTGCTTCAAATTTTCGAGCTTGAAAAGCGTATCTTTTTGATTAACATAAAGTTCATGATATATTAGTGCATTTTTATAATCGGCTTTCTGGGAGTATATTTTGGTTAAACTTTCGTAAATATACTTTTTTATATCAGGGTCATTTGTTAATTCGAGACCTAATAACTGATATTTTAAAGCACTATCTAATTTATTCATTATTAAATATGTATCTCCTACGCTACTCAATGATGAGGCAATTCCTTCAGTATTCTTATTTGCCTTTTCGTAAAATATTGATTTATTGAAACATTTTAAAGCTTCCTGAAATTCTTTATTATCTAAGTATAAAAAACCTAAATTGTTAACTACTATTGCCATACCTGTGGTATCATTCAATTTTTGATATAAATCCAATGATTTGTTATAAAAATCTTTTGAAGTTTCAAAATTATCTAAATGTCTGTAAATAATTCCAATATTGGTATAAGATTTTGCAATTCCCAGTGAATCATTATTTTTAATATCAAATTCAAGAGATTGATTATAGTATTCGAGAGCTTTATCAAATTCATTCATATTATGATAAAGAATTCCAAGTGAGTAAACTGCAGCACTAATTCTATAGTCATTTTCAATTTCTTCTGCAATTCGTAAACTTTGCAAGTGATATTCAATTGATTTGTCGTATTCAAATATTTTTCGGTAACAAATTCCGGCAACATTTGAGCAATACGACATATCTTCTTTTTCTTCTAAAATTTCGTAATTTTCAAAAGCTTTCAGATAGTATTCTGCTGAATTGTCGAATATTTCAACTGCGTAAAAATATTCAGCAATATTCATCAAGGCATCAGCCATACCTTTTGTATAATTAATTTCTGTAGCCAGATAAAGTGCCTCATCAGCATAATCACGTGATTTTTGATAATCACCTTCGTAACAATATTCTTCTGATAATTGATTTAATAAATCTATTTTATCAGTATTTTGAACTTTTGTTAGTTGTTGTTCTAACGAATCAATATTTTGACCCAAAACACATATTTGTAAGGTGATAAAATAAAAAATTATGATGAATATTTTTCTGCTCATTTGTTGATTTATTTAAATTTTTATTCCTATAACTAACACATCATCTGTTTGTTCTATATCGCCTCTCCAATCATTGAATTTATTTTCGAGAATTTGTTTTTGTTCTGAAAATGTTTTTTGATTTATTTCCTGTAAAAGTATTTTAAATCTTGCAGTTTTGAATTTTTCATTTGATTTTCCGCCAAACTGGTCAGAAAAACCATCTGAAAATATGTAAAAAACATCATCTTTTTGAAGTTGAAATTTGTTTTCGGTAAAAGGTTTTTCTTTAATAAAAATTCCTACAGGTTGACGGTCGGCTTCTAAAATAAAAAGTGAAAAGTGAAAAGTGAAAAGTTCATTTTCTGCAATTTTATCATTTTTCAATACTAACTTTTCACTCTTCACTATTAACTCTTCACTCTTCACTCTTAACTCTTTTCTGAATATCCAGCAAGGATTATGTGCTCCGGCGAAACTCATTTCCAAAGTTTTGGAATTTACAGCACAAAATGCAATGTCCATTCCGTCTTGTTGTTCGCCTTGTTGCCCGGTTTGTCTAAGTGCTACTTTTATTTGATTTCTGAGTTCGTTTAATACTTCTGAGGAAGATTTAATTTCTGAATATCTGACAATTTCGTTTAACAGTGTAATTCCCAACATACTCATAAATGCTCCCGGAACGCCATGCCCTGTACAATCAGCGGCAGCAATTATAATTAAATCATTAATTTTTTTGCAATAATAAAAGTCACCCGAAACAATATCTCGAGGTTTTAGAAAAATTAAGTTTTCGGGAAAAATATCATTTAAAATTTTGAAAGAAGGTAACAAAGCTTTTTGAATTCGGCTTGCGTAAGTAATACTTTGCAGGATATTAACTTGTTGTTTTTCAATTTTTTCATTTTTTTCAACAAGTTGAAAATTTCTTTCTTCTATTTCGTCTCTTTGTGTTTGAATTTCTTCTTTTTGCTGATTAATTTCTTCATTTTTATCTATAAGCAGATTATAAGCATGTTTTTTCAGTATTAATAATCTGAAAATTAATATCAAAGAAATAAGTGAAATAATTATTATAACTATAAAGCTATAAATAATGGTATTTTTTCGTTTTTCGGATTCTTTTGCTTTAATCAGTTCTTTGTCTTTTTTTTCGGATTCGAATTTTGCTTCGAGTTCAAGAATTTGGTTATTAGATTCTTCTTCAAATATTGAATCTCTGTATATTATATGAAGTTTGTAATTTTCTAAAGCATTTTTGAAATCATTTTGCTTTTCGAAAAATTCATATTTTACTGAATATAAATTATGATAAATAGGTTTCATGTTGATAACAATGGCATTAAATTCAGCTGAATCTAAATAACTTTTTGCATTTTCCATATCATTTATTTCTATGTAACATTGAGCTATATTGCCATAAGTAATGCTAAGTCCCCAAGTGTCAGAGTTAGATTTATTTATTTCAATACATTTTTTATAATAAAACAATGCTGTCTCGTAATCTAATATATCCTTATAATCTGCTGCAATATCGTTATATGAATAAGATAAATAAATCGTATCAGCCCCATTCTCTCTGATTTTCAATGCTTTTTTGTGGTAGAACAAAGCACTATCCAAATTACCTTGAGTATTAAATATATTACCAATTTCGTTTAATGTTACATGAAAATATAAATAATTTGCTACTGTATCAGAATATTCGAGTGATTTTTTAAAATACTCAAGTGATTTTTCGAGCTTCTCCATATTTCGGTAAGTAAATCCAAGAAACATAAATGTAGATTGATAAAATTGATAGAGTTTTTTTTCTTCAATTGTTTTTAGTACATTAAGAAGAATTTCAATAGATTTCTGGTTATCACCTATCATGGAATAATAGTATCCTAATAAATTTCCAATTGAACAATATTTTTCATAATCTTCAATATCTTTTGCTTTTTCAAATGCTTTTTCTTGATAAAAAATTGATAAATCTGTGTTAAACTTTTCAAAATAGGAATATAAGATAATGTATGAATCTAGGGTTTGCAATTCATCATTTGAATTTAATAATTCTAATGCCTGATTTTTATAATCTTCAAATTTTAACGAGTCATCAATCGAATAGTAAGTATCAGAAATTCTTAATAAAGTTTCAAATTTTATAGAGTCCTCGTCTGTAGTGTTTACTATATTTATGAGACTATCAAAATTTTGTGAATTAGCAAAATAACTTATTGTTATTAAAGTAAATAAGATTAATAATTTTTTCATAATCTGAATTTTTAAAATTTTCACACACACAACCAATACATCATCAGTTTGTTCGTTGTTTGATTTTTAGCAAAATTTAGTTTCAAAAAAATAAAAAATTTCAGGTAAAAATAAATTTTTTTTTCCGTTAATACAATTTAAAACTAATTAGTTTTTAAATTTTATAATGCCAATTTTCCTTGATTTCCCTCTTTTTTCAAATTCTCAAAATTTCTCTAACCTCAATAATCCGTAATTCAGTTTTCAAAACCGGTCATTCAATCAATTTAAATTTAATTTTGTAAGAATTATAATGAAATTTGATTAAAAATAATTCAATAAATTAATTTTAAAATTGATAGTTATGAAAACACAAATTTCAAAAATCGGAATTTTACTTTTGACATCTTTTTTCTTTTCAACATCTTTATTTGCTGTTTTGCCCAAACTGGATATTTTGGGTTTAATAACAGGCAGAGTTATTGATTCTGTATCACAAAGTCCTATGGAATATGTAAATATAGCGGTTTATAGCAAACAGGATTCCACTTTGGTTGATGGTACAATTACCAATTCAGAAGGTTTATTTAAGATTGAAAAAATTTCTGCAGGTGAATATTTTATCGAAATTTCTTTTATCGGTTTCGAAAAAAAGGAAATCAGTAATCTTGTAATTGATGCTAAAAATACAAAAAGTGAAATTGGGGATATTTTTTTATTCCCAGATATTTCTTTAATGGAAGAGGTTGAAGTAGTTGGTAACAAGCAGGAAATTGTTTACAAAATAGATAAAAGAATAATTGATGCCGAAAATTTTATAAGTGCTGCCGGAGGAACTGCTATTGATATTTTAGAAAATACTCCTTCAATTCAAGTTGATTCTCAGGGAAATCTGACGTTAAGAGGAAATTCTGATTTTATTGTACTTATTGACGGTAAACCTTCTGTAACAAAAGGCAGTGATGCGTTAAAACTTATTCCTGCAAGTTCAATTAAACAAATTGAGGTAATTACCAATCCTTCTGCAAAATACGATGCCGATGGACAATCGGGAATTATTAATGTTATTCTGAAAAAAGATAAACTTCAGGGAGTAAATGGACTTGTAAATGTTTCTCTTGCAACACGTAACAAATATAATGCAAATGCACTTGTGAATTTCAGAAAAAATAAAATTAACTTTTTTGCAGGTTTCGACTTCATGGATAATGTTTACACCAGTGAATTTGAAACCAATAGCTTAATAACTTTAGAAGATGATTCTGCTTCCAGTCACGGTCTTGCAATTACAAATTTTTTTATTGAAAACCGAACTGCAAAAGCGGGAATTGATTACGAAATTAATGAGAAAAATTCTATTTCTTTATCAGGAAGTTACGGAATTCAAGGTTACGATAATTCTTCTGATGCTGTTTTAAGCACAAAATCTTATAATTTAGAAACTTACAATAAATCAAACAGCTTTATGGATGTTTTTGGAAAAGTAACTCAACTGAATCTCGATTATTATCATACTTTTTCGGAAAATAAAAAGTTGTCTTTCAATAATTTTTACTTTTCGTGGATAGGAAAAGATGTTTATACACTTGATATTCTTAACACTGATATTAATTATAATAAAGTTTCAGTATTGAGCAAAATTTTGTATAGCCGTCCAAATTACAATTATCAGTACAGAGCAAATGTTGATTATACTCAGCCATTATGGGAGGGAATAGTGGAAACAGGTTATCAGTTTCGTCTCGAAAAACGCGACAATACTGTAATTTTCACCAATTTTGATATTAATAACGAAAGTTGGATTTATAATAGCTTGTTTTCATACGACCAGGATTACAAAAACATAATAAATTCGGGCTATGTAACTTATTCCAATTCTTTAGCAGGAATTGATTATAAACTTGGTTTACGAAGTGAAATGTTTCAGCGTTTTAACAAAATTTCCAACGAAAGTAAAGATTTTAATTATCAGAAATTTATGATTTATCCGAGTTTACATTTTTCAAAACCTTTTGCCGAAAAACATCAGTTTCAGTTAAGTTATTCGCGTCGAATTTATCGTCCTGAACCATATATGCTTAACAACACTCCAACCTATCTCGATCCAAATAATGTTATGCTTGGAAATGCAGATTTAAAACCTGAATTTATTGATAATTACGAACTTAATTATATTTTTTCTAATCAGAAAATTACACTTTCAGCTCAGACTTATTACAGAAACAACAAAAACTGCTTAATTGAAACTCGTACACTCCATTCTGACGGATTAATTTATCATCGTAATGTAAATGGAAACAACGAAATTTCAAGCGGTTTAGAGCTTGGAATGAACTTAAATGTTCTGTCGTGGTGGTCTTTAAATGCAAATTCAAATGTTTACCATTATAAACTTAATGCAACTGACGAAAACACAACTATTTCAAAATCAACAAATACTTTCGATATTCGTTTAACAACAAATTTCAGTTTGAAAACAGGAACAAAAATTGAACTTTTCGGTTATTATCAAGCTCCTTCTGTTGATATTTCGGGAAATGCGGCTGACTTTTATTTTGTGAACTTCGCTGTATCTCAGCCGTTTTTGCAAAACAAACTAAATGTAGCATTTAATATTCAGAATCTATTAACAAAGTCTGAATATTTATATAAAATTTCAGGAAACAATTATTCAAATTCATACAATATTAGAAACGAAGGAATTACATTTATGCTTAATATTTCGTATATTTTCAATAATTTTGAATATAAAAACCGAGGCAGAAATGATGATGCATCTTTTAAAGGTGGAAATAGTTTTTAATCAATGATTAATGATTAACGATTAATGATTAACGATTAATTAAAAATAAAAAATCAATTTAATATAAAATTTTATAACATTATGGACAAGAATTTTGATAAATCAAAAGAAATGAAAACTACAGTTAGTTTGATTAACAATAAAGTTAATTTCGAGGGATTTGCAGGAGAAAATAAACCGGTTTCTATCGATTATTTTCCACCTTTAGGTGATAATTTGGGATATACTTCTATGGAATTGTTGCTTTTAAGTTTATCGTCTTGCGTCGGAACCGCAATTTTAACATTTCTCAGAAAAATGGGAAAGACAATTTTTAACTTTGATATTTTTTCACGAGGAATTAGAAAAGAAGAACATCCAACCGGATTTTCAATTATTTACCTCGAAATTATTTTAATTTCAGATGATGTAAATAGTTCAGATATGGAAAAAGTTATTAAACATGCCGAAGAAACTTATTGTCCTGTTTGGTCAATGATAAAAGGCAATGTTGAATTAAAAATTGATTATCAGATAAATAAAAAGTAATTTAAATTATAAAAAATTTGGTAACTATTTTATGTAGTTTATAATATTGGTTTACAATATTATAAACTACATTATTTTTATAAATAAACAGCAATTTTTATGATTTTTAAAGCTATATATCTGCTAAGAAGTTGCACTAATAAACTATTTTACATCAAAAAATAACACTAAAGTCAATTAAAATTATCAATATGTACCGAGAGTAATTTTTGGGATATTAATATAATACATTTATTTATTATCTTTCAATTCGTTACGTAATTCGGTTATTTGTTCGTCAGACAATTTTGTAATTTGTTTAATTATTTCATTTGATAAACCTGCAATTATTGAATTTCTTGCATTTTCTAATTTTTCTTCAATTTTACCTTTTTCTTCTGCTTTTTCTTCTCGAAATTTTATTACACCTTCATCATCTCGAATTATTTTTTTTCGACCTTCGTAATACTCACGTTCTTTTTTTGTTAAACTCATTCTGTCAACAGTTTCTAATGCTTTTAGAATTTGAGGGTCGTTCAATTCTTTTGGCATTTCGTTTTTGTCTAACTCCGATGCTTTGT
>Ga0316608_1000331_pt1 | contig 23525 bp, 17 predicted proteins | sample MIS2016152B_MG_FD_207673 | JGI IMG/M metagenome (GOLD analysis project Ga0316608, IMG submission 207673) | Microbial mat bacterial communities from Middle Island sinkhole, Lake Huron, Michigan, United States - MIS.2016.152B | ecosystem: Environmental > Aquatic > Freshwater > Lake > Sediment...
TGGGCAGTTTCCCAATAATATAATCCTTTATCTAATGCATAATTTAAGAGGGCATAGGCATCTTCGGCCTTGTCCATATGACAAAAACGACTTCCCAGCCCCATTACAATTCTTGGGATGGAAACTCCTGTGCTTCCCAGGAGGGTAGTTGGTAATCCTTTGGAGTCGTAAACCATTTTAGTAAGGTTGCCGGTAACAATTTCGGCAAAGCTATCAGCAGCAATAAGCGATGCACCAGCGCCCACCATCCCTTTTATAAAACCTCTGCGGTTAAATCCTTCCATATGTTTAAATTATTTAGTCCTTATTTTGCAAGAAACATTTCGGTAAACTCTACCCGTGTACCATCCGAATTATAAATATTTAACAACCAACGGCGACCTTTTCCTACCATTGGATTAGCTAATTTTTCGTCTTTCCGGCGCTCTTTAAGGGTATAAATCACTTCCTGCATGTCTTTGGCAACAAAACAGGGATGCGAAAAAGCCCGAGTATCGGTGGGATAATGTTCAATAAACTCAGCGGTGCCCGGAATCTGAAAATAAAGAATTTGTGGAGCGAGTGATATATCCTCCGGTATTCGAAGAATTGTTTTAAAACCTAAAATTTCAGTGTAAAATGAAGGATTATCATCCAGTTTTAATGAGTAAAGACCTGCATGATGAATTCGCTCTGAGATTCTATTGGGTGATAGAAATTTCCCTTTCGATCCACGATGAAGCGACTTTGGTCCCCACTCCAAGAATTCAACGGGCACACCTGCAGGATCGTGTACCAGGAATACTTTATTCCCGGCTCCATCTACCGTTATTTTCTCCGGAACTTTTACCCCTTTTGATGCCAGGTATAGTCGCATCTGTTCGACGTTTTCGGTTTCGAAAGTTACCGAAACCAGCCTGTCTTTTTCTTTTGCCTGCGTATCTTTTATAAATTCAAGAAACTGTCGGTCGTTTACTTTGTAAGAAACCACGTCTCCGAGCGGAGAGGAATAGGTGAAAGCTTTGTCAAATCCCAAAAAATCGCCGTAGTATCGCTGAGCTAAAGTATAATCGCTCACAAGATACGTCATTTTGGGTATGCCCCACATGGCAGGACGTTGAATGTCCTGGGCTGGGGTTATGGAATTAGAAATAAAGAAGTAAAAAAATAAAACCAACCAATTTTGCCTGAACGTTTTCATGATCCATTGTTATCAAGAGGTACAAAAACAAATAAGGTGGCAGGGCAACCAAACAAACCTTTATAGGAATTTTTGCCGGTCGACCTGCCACAAAATTACAATTTTACTTCCATAACGAATGCTGCTCCAATTTTGGGTTACGGCTTATTTCGTTCACCGGAATCGGAAAAACATAAAATTTCTTATCGGTTCCGATGTTGATTCCTTTGCGGGCAACACGTTCTTCCATGCAATTCATGCGCTTGTAGTCGAACCACAAGTGACCTTCGTAGCAAAGTTCGCACACACGCTCCCATATTAAGCTCTTATTAAAATCATCCTTGGCCAGGGCACTCAAAGCAGCAAGTCCGGCACGATTTCTTACAAGATTAATCCCGTAATATTTATCGAAACTACCGCTAAAAGAGGAGGCATTGTTAACAGCTTCGGAATGCATCAGCAATACATCGGCGTAGCGGGTGAAGTGATAATTGATGTTCGACTGCTGGTCACCCGATCCGGTTTCACTAGGATCAATATACTTCCAGGTATGAACTAATCCCTTGTTAACGTCCCAATCAACGCCCCAAACTTTCTTTACACCGCTTTTTACATCGGTAAAATCGAGAATAATGTTTGTTGCCAATCGCTTATCACCAGGATTCAGCGTTAGCATATCGTTATAGAAACTTTTGGTACCGCCAAACGAAGACCAACCGGAGAATTGGCGGCATACATTCTGGTCGCGGATACTCGACATGTTTACCCAGTTGGATCCATTGATGTTCGAATAAAATTCTGCATCAAATATATATTCCTTGTTATGTTCCCCAACTTCTTTAAAATTGTTTGCATAGTCCGTTACCAGGTTGTATACCCCTGAATTTATGATCTCTTCGCACTTTGCAGCAGCTAATGCATAATTTTCGGTTTGGTTCCAGGGATAACCCGCCATGGTTAAATAGGTTTTTGCGAGAATAGCTTGGGCTGCTCCTTTGGTTGCACGGCCAATATCCTTCGAAGAATAGGAGGCAGGCAAATTCGTTTCTCCAAACGATAAATCTTCAATTATCTGAGCAAAAACTTTTTCGCTGTTACCCATATTTGGAATTTTAAAATCGCTTTGTTCCGAAACAGTGGTAAACGGAATATTGTCAAATAAGCGTATCAGATAGAGGTATGCCAATCCGCGGCAGAAACGTGCCTCAGCTTCATATCGTTTTAACTTTGTCGCATCCCCTTTTATTTGAGGAATCTTCTCAATTGCCAGGTTGGCGCGGAAAATCACTTCGTAGTAAAACTTCCAAACTAACTCTACACCGTCTGTAGAAGGTGTCCATGTGTAGGTTTCGAATTGTAAACGATATGGAACAGTTGAAGTTTGAGCAGAAGAACTCTCGGCAGGATATTCTCCAATCATTAAAGCAGCACGGTGAAACGAATTGTCGCCGCCTTCGGAAGATACAAACCTGCTATAAATGGCGCTTACAGCGGCATCAGCATCGGCTTCGGTAGTATAGAAGTTATTAGGAGATAAAAAATCTGAGACATCTTCTTCCAGAAAGCTATCGAAGCAGGAGGTTAAGCTTATGCAAATAGTCATTATGACAAAAAACTTATATATAATTTTCATGGTTTGTAATGTTTATAATGAACATAAATATTAGAATGCAATGTTAACTCCCATCATAAAGACACGGCTGGTTGGGTAAGCGTTCCAGTCGACTCCCAATTGTAAGTTATTTTGACCACGGCTATTTACTTCCGGGTCAAATCCTGAGTAGTTAGTGAGTGTAATAAGATTCTGAGCGCTTACATAAACCCGCAACGATTCGATTGTCTTTTTGAAAGGGAAACGATAGCCCAATACCATGTTCTTCAACCGAACATACGAACCGTCTTCGATCATCCACGAAGAAAGTACGAGATTTGCATGAGGGGCAGTGCGGGGAGCAGGAATGTCAGTATTTGTATTGGTTGGAGTCCAATAATTCAGCATCGATTTACGTTGCGAAGCAAATGGCTATACCTGGGCATTTTCTCCGCGACCCATATTTAGAATATCGTTACCATAACTGCCATTGACAAATATATTTAAGTCGAAATTTTTATAGGTAAAGTTATTCGACCAGCTAAAGATAAAGTCAGGGTTTGGATCACCAATTATTGTCCAGTCGTTACGGTCGATTTTACCATCCTGATTGATATCCTTGAATTTAGGAGAACCTAGTCCATCGGTGGTTAACGATTTTGGGTGTTGATTTACAGTTACCCCTTGGTCATTAACAATGGTTGCATCAAGCATTTCCTGGTTTTGGAAAACACCATCATATTGATAATAGTTCCATACACCTACAGGGTAGCCTTCTTCCATCCAGCTTCCGTCGAGTTTTAAGTGGCCCGACAAATTCGCGGTTCTGCCTGGGGTGATTCCGGGTAAGCTCACAATCTTATTTCTGTTCATCGAGTACATAAGATTGGTATTCCATGTAAAACCTCCCTTTTCGCCTACAATCAGGTCATAGCTAACTCCGGCTTCAACACCCCAGTTTTGTAGCGATCCATGGTTTTTGAAAATTGAGCCAAACCCAGATGAAAGAGGAATAGTAACATTCCAGAGCAAGTTCTCAGTTTCCTTCATGTAATAGTCGAATGTAAAGTTGAGCCGGTTTGCCAGTAAACCAATATCAGCCCCAATATCTAACGTAGAAGTAGTCTCCCATTTTAGGTCTGAGTTGGGAATTTTATTCGGAGCAAACCCTACAGATTTTGCACCATTAAAATTATACGAAAATTGCCCTAAACTGGCTAGCGAAGCGTAATTTGCAAACCCCTGGTTACCGGTAATTCCATAGCTGGCGCGAACTTTCATGTTATCGAGCCAGTTTACATCGCTCATAAAGGCTTCTTCGGTTACCCGCCATGCTGCAGCAACCGATGGGAAAAATCCCCATTTATTGTTCACCCCAAATTTTGATGAGCCGTCAGCTCGTCCGGTAAAGGTTAATAAATACCTGTTTCCAAAATTATAGTTTACCCGGCCCAGCCAGGATACTTGCGTGGAGGAGCTTGATCCTGACGAAGGAATACCAACTACTACTGTAGCAGCTCCCATACTGTTGTCTTCGAGTACATCGTTAACGAAACCTGAAACAATGGTTTGGCCGTTTGAATAGTCAAATGACTGAAGCGTCAAACCTCCAACAGCATTAATTGAATGTTGCCCAAATTTGGTCTGGTAGGTTAACAGGTTTTCGTTCAGATAAGAAGCTTGACGATTCCAGCTCTTGGCAGCAATACCTTTTTGACTTTGAGCAAATTGAACAGTCGAAGGATAATATGTATCGCGAAAAGCAGAGGAATAGTCGGTACCACCCCTGATTTCAGCAGCAAGTCCCTTGACGACCTTCCCTAAATCGAATGATATGTTTGCATTGGCCAAAACACGGTCAATGGTAGAATTATCTTTGGCTAATAGTGCGAGTGCATAGGGATTACCGGTAGTAACGCCAAAAGGGGTTTGGTTTAATGTGGTAAAAGATCCGTCGTCGTTATAAACTGGCATGGTTGGAGGTACAGCCAGGGCTCCGTTAATTACACCCCCTCCGTTAGCTCCATCACTTTCGGATGTTGTCAGGTTCGAAAAAGTACGGGAAGCAGTTACCGAGGCCCCCGCCTTAACCCAACTGGATATTTTGGTATCGATATTGGCACGTAAGGAAGCCCGGTTAAAATCTGAATTCAGAATTACGCCATCCTGGCTGAAATAATTTCCTGTAATCACATACTGAGTTGCCTCTGAACCACCGCTCAAACCTAATTGATGACTTTGCATTGTTGCCTGCCGAAAGATAAGCTTTTGCCAATCGGTTGAGTTCGTTTGATAATACGAAGGTTCTTTCCATTTTACGTTGGCACCTCCATATATAGGGGCCAGATTTGCATTAGCTGCTGCCACATTCGACATAACAGCAAACTCTTCCCCATTCATCATATCCAAAGTTTTAGATACATTTTGAATGCCGGTATATCCTTCGTAGGTAACTTTGGTTTTTCCAGCTTTTCCGCGTTTGGTAGTAATCAGCACTACACCATTTGCTCCACGGGATCCGTAGATTGCAGCTGCAGAAGCATCCTTCAGAATCTCGATCGACTCAATATCGTTTGGATTTATGGTTGCCATTGGGTTACTGGCCAAAGAACTATTTTGATAACCACCTGCCATTCCACCGGCAGCGATAGGGAAACCATCAATTACATACAATGGCTCATTGCTACTCGACAAAGAGTTGCCACCACGAACACGGATGGAAACCTGACCTCCGGGAGCACCTGAGGTATTGGTAACCTGTACACCGGCAGCTCGCCCCTGAATACCTTGATCTAAAGAAGTCATGGGTAATTTTTTAAATTCTTCCGACTTTATCGCCGAAACAGCCCCTGTTAAGTCACTTTTCTTTACAGATCCATAGCCTATTACCACAATTTCGTCGAGACTTTTAATGTCAGGCGAAAGTTTTACATCGATAATATTTTGTGTACCAACAGTTACTTTCTCCGAAAGATAGCCGATGTACGAAAACACAATAACACTCGAACCGGAAGGAACGTCGATACTAAACTTTCCGAGGACATCTGAAACAACTCCTATTGTTGTACCTTCTATTATTACATTTACTCCGGTTAAAGGCTCTCCTGTGGTAGCATCGGAAACGGTACCGGTTAGTTTTTGTTGTTGCAGATTAAGCAAAGGATTGGTATTCGATTTTGGGGTAAGTATAATTTGGTGATCCAAAACATAATACTCAACATCTTCGCCAGTAAATAGCGTAGCAAGTACATCTTTAATAACCGTATTTTCTGCCGAAACCGATACTTTGCGGCTTACATCTACCATGTTATAATTCAACAGGAAAAAGTATTCGCTTTTCTTTTCTATTTCGTTTAGCACTTCTTCTACCTTAACATTATTCATATGCAAGGTAATTCGGGCAGATTGAGAATAAGTTGTGCCGGATAACTGGAGCATTCCGACGAAGAGTAGTAGTAGTGAGATTTTCATTGTCAGAAGTAATTGGTGAAAGTTCACATTTGGCTTCAATAACCAAAAGTAATTACATAATTTTTCCATACTTTTGCATAGTTAGCTTGTTAATAAATTTAAGTTCTGATTGCTTTTGAATGTAAAATTTTAGTTAACTGCTAATTCTGGGGAAAGTGCGAGCACACTTTCCCTTTTTTTTAGAAGTCAACAGGTAAGGTGATTGTCTATCCTGTATCCATAGTTGTTGAGGTTTTAAGTTAGTATAGTTAGTTGTTAATCATTTTCTTTTTGATGATGTCGGAAAGATGATAATCTTTCGGCTGGGAAAGGATCCATCGGACAGCGGATTGCGCTTTATTTCGCGGTAATCTACCGGCGACGAAAGTTTAAGAAGCTTTAATATTTCGGTCAGCGATTCCTCCTGAAAGGTTGCCCGGTAGCGATATTGTTTTAATTCTTCCCCATTAATTTCTATTTCAACATTATACAGGTTACTGATTTTTTTCACCACCTTAAAAAGCGGTTCGTTGCGGAAAATGAGTTTGCCATCTTTCCAGGCAATATACCGTTCTACATTATCGTCGTTTACCACTTCAGCTTTTTGCAATAAAGTATCGTAAGTAAGGTGCTGATTTGGCCGAAGGTTCGATATGAGTTCTTTTTTCGCATTTCTTTTTTGAACTGCCACTTTCCCCGAAACCAGCGTAACTTCTGATGTTTCATCTGACAGGTATGCCATAACATTAAAACTGGTTCCGGTTGCAACCACTTCTATGGATGCAGTGTTTACCTTAAATGGGTGCTTCGTGTCCGATTGTACTTCGAAATAAGCTTCTCCTTTAAGATACACCATGCGATTTTCTCCATCAAACCGATCCGGGTACCGCAAACTACTGCCCGAATTGAGCCAAACCCGGGTGCCATCGGCCAATTTCAATGCCGACCGGGTGCCATAGGCTGCAAATACTTCGTTGTATGTAACGTCAGGCAACGAAGCCGTTTCTTTAAATTGCCTTCCCCACCAATAACCTCCAGCTAAAAGCGGTATTAGCAGAATGGCGGCAACCTGTTGCCAATATTGCCATAAGGTAAGGCGTGATTTTGTCGAAATACGCTTTAAGACTTTGGGAAGCGCGGCATCAGCAGATATTGCAGAAGGATCGAATGATTGCTGCGATGCCTCCCATATATTTTTTAGCTGGGTAAAATAAGTTCTATTAACAGGACTGGCTTGAATCCAGGTTTCCAACATTGCTCGTTCTTCGGAGGTAGATTCTCCTTCCAGGTAATGAGCAATGCTTCTATCGATATCTTCGTATTCGGGAAAGTTCATAGTATCAGTTTTCAATATAACGACGTTTTAAAAAATTAAAACCACATCAAAAAAATGATTTTTATTTACAATAATTATAAAACTCAGGATATGTGAACTTTATAAGCTGTAGCTATTATTCGCTAAACTACGGTTTCTTATTGGCAGAAAAACCATAAAACCAATAATGTAAGAAGGTAGTCTTTTAGCTGATCGCGTAGAAAATGTAATGCTTTCCCAATGCGCACTTCAACGGTACGGACTGAAATGTTTAGTTTTGTGGAAATTTCGGAGTATGTGAGTCCTTTGAAACGGCTCATTTGAAACGTTTCGGCAAGTTCAACAGGCATTTTTTTCAATGCTACATCAATATTTAACTCTAATTCGGAGCGGAGTACATAGTGTTCCGTATCATTTTCGCATAAAACTGCATTATGGAGTATGCTATCGGCATACTTATCGCGGATTTTAAGGTGCCGGATCCAATCAATACTTCTGTTCTGAACTGCTTTTAAAAAATAGGATTTCAGGGAAGAAGAAATAACCAAGGAATGACGGTCTTCCCAGAATTTTACAAAAGTATCCTGAACTATTTCCTCGGAGACTTCAATTGTTTTGGTAAAGGTTAAGGAAAACATTACCAGGTCGCGATAGTAGGTAGTAAATACTATAGAAAACGACGATTGATCGTCATTTTTGATTTTTTCTAATAGAATTTTTTCGTAAAAACCTGCAGTTATGGCCACTATCTGTTTTCTAGTATATTGCGAATATTATAGTTTTTCGAATGTTACACTATGACGAATGTAATGTTTAAGAATAACTCAAAGGCCTTTTAATTTGTCTGTAATTATAGTAGTAGAGAAATAGATATTATTTTTTGCCTATTCCCAATTTTAGTTCGGCGAAAATAACTAAAAAAACAGAATTAAAGCAATTTTTAAAAATGATCAATTAACTATTTGTGAATCAAAAATAAGATATAACTAATTCGTTCGGATGAAAACTGCCGCTATATTTGCATTAATCTATATTCTTTAACCAGATAGCTTGACCTCCCGAAGGCAAAAGTTTAACATCTAAGGTTTTGCCTGCATCAACTTTAAGTTGTTCAATTTTAACTTTGGTTCGGGTTTTTGCCAAAGGATCATCCGAAAATATGCGGGCAATAAATTTTTTACCTTTTGGTAGAAAATCGAGTGAGATACTAAGGTTTCGGGCATCGGTATTTGTGATTGTACCTACAAACCAGTCGTCTCCGCTTTGGCGGGCAACAGTAATATATTGCCCAATTTCGCCCTGAATTACTTTCATGTCGTCCCATACAGCTGGGACTTTTTCAAAAAATTCTATTTCGGGTTCGTTCTGATAATCGGACGGACGGTCGTACCAGAATAAAAACTGGAAAGGACTGTAATACACAGTAGCTAAGGCTAATTGATGAGCCGAGGTAGTTTTTATTACTTTTGCTTTAGGAATGCCATTAAGAGAGCCATCTTTAGCACTTCCGGCAAAATCCTGTTTATAATAACAAATGGTATAATCTCCGGCACCAGCAACGAAACGTGTGAATGGCAGCGTGGTATTGTTTATCGCATCTGGCATTTCTTCGTTGCCACGAATTCCTTCCTGCGTTAACAGGTTAGGATAGGTGCGGCTAAAGCCCGTAGGGCGGTATTCATCGTGAATATCAACCATTAGTTGGTTGTCAGCGGCTTTTTTAACAGCATCGTGCATCCAGGTTGTCCATCTGTGAGAGCCTACCTGAACAAACCCAAATTTTACCCCTTTTATTCCCCAGCTTTTATAAAGTGGTAAAATTTCGTCGAGCTGCCGTGTTAAAGCCCGCTGATTTACATAAAGAAGAACGCCAATATTTTTTTCTTTTCCGTAATTAATTACTTCCTGAAGGTTCAAATCGCGATTTTTATTTCGCCTGGGATCAACATTTACCTGGGTTGCATCTGAACCTGCGATATATTCATATCCATACCACCCGGCATCGAATTCAATGTATTGGAGGTTATGCGCTGAGGCAAAATCGATGCATTCTTTGCCGCCCTGTGTTGATAATGTGATTTCCCTGATCACCTTCCCGGGTTTTATCCACGATGTGTTCTCGATTTTGCATGCTGGGTTCAGGTTAAGGATCAAATAGTTGTTTTCGAGCAATTGCCCTGGTTTTTCAGCCACCATTACATATCGCCAGGGAGAGGCAAAAGGGGTTATTTCATCTACACAATCGTACATGGAGCAAAATACAGTATTTTCTTTTTCAGGTTTAACAATGAATTTGGTTCTTGAGTAGTTTACCATCTCAGCTTCTCCAATGCAGGCAAATAACCCATTTTTTAATACCAGAGTTAGCGGACGCTCTCCTTCTCCAGGCCAGTTGCTAAGTGGCAGGCATTTGTATTCGGCCTGAGCTTTGGGGGCAAACCAGGCTTTTGTTTCGTTGGGAAAGTTAAACTGGGTGTTTTCGTTGTCAATATGCACATAGGAACCACCATCGGGTTGTTCAGGAAAGAAATAACGAAATGCAATGCCTTCGTTATAAGCCCGAATAATCAGCTGAAGTTCACTTCGTGCGGAGCTATCTTTTGTAAGGTGAATGATACATTGGTTGTAATTGTCGCGATATACGCTTCTTTCTCCATAAACTGGTTTCCAGGTAGTGTCATGTGTTGAGGTTGTCACATTTTTAATAATCAAATCTTCCTTCCACGATTGAATCCCCAATTCAGATTCTCTGACAACAGAATAATTTTTATAATCAATCCGAAAAGTCATTCTGGTTTTTCCATTGATGACTTTTTGTGGATTAACAAACATCCTCAGGTTGCCATCGGGCGACATGATTTCGGTTGTTCCGGAAGAGCTGGAGTAGGACTGACAAAATGAGGGAAAGGATAATAATAGTCCCGGAATTAGGAAGTATATTAATTTTAGCATTCGGTTTATAGTTTTAATTGTGTTGAAATCCCCATAAAGATAGGATTTTCAACACAATTCCATTTTCATTTTTTTATTAAAAAGGAACCTCTGTCTGTTATTTTTACATCCGCAGGTTTTATTAAATGAATCGCGAATGAAAAAATCGAACAGTAGAATTTAGAGTTTACTTGTCAATATTTTCCAGTTACCCTGAAAGTAAGCTTTGTCGAGTTCGTTTAGAAATAGCTTGTTCCCCTTTCTGTAAGCCTGATCCATCAGATCCTGGTATAAATAGAACTGAAGCCAGTATCCGTAATTGTATTTTTGTTGAATCGACTTTGGGTTCATAAGTAAGCTATACCAACTAAGGTTTATACCTGATTTTCGTGCCACTTCGCAGGCCTGCTGTGCATTTTTCCACATAGTGTTTGAAACGGAAGTTTGCATTGCCACGAGATCAGTATAATTCATGGTTGAGGTTTTTATTATTTCACATTTATCATCAATTCCAAGGGTTTTGAGTGAAACTGAGCGTTCAAAAATTGTGTCGCCATCCAAATCGAAATCAAATTTGTCTAAAAAGCCATTATTGTCAGTATCGTGATATTTTATAGTAGAAAACACTTTTGGTTCTACCTGATTTCTGCCGGGGCCATAACCATCATAAATTCCGCCAAATCCCTGGTACGAAAATGCGTTTTGATCGATTCTCCAACAGCCCCATTCGGCTCCGTACAAATGAATGCGACCATCGAAACGACTTATATAAAGATTCCCTGAGCCCGAATTATCAAGATCCCACTCGCCTCTGTCTCCGGCAGCATCTGCCTGGGCGTTGTTGTCTATGCCACCGTTTCTCGATCCAATTTTAAATATATTTTTTGGTTCGTATAATTCAACGCGTTCCCAGCGGTTACAATCGTCGTCTTCGTCATACGTAAAATATACCTGGTTCCATTTGCCTCGATTATGCACTAAGTCCCATGCCGATTCATGATCGGGATATATAAGTTCGGTGATCTGACGCCAGCGGGGATCCATAAACATGGTATCGGATGCAGGCAATCCCCTCATGTTATTGAATTTATGTATCTGATCCATATAATTGAAACCTCCTCCACGAAAATGTATCGTCATATCAAGGTCAAATTCGTTCTGAACCTGATTGTCGTTATCCATGTCGAACGATAAAGAAGCCCAATCGATACTTCCGGTTAGTTTTGTGTTTTCGGGTAAATTTGCAAGCGATTTATCATTCAATAATGGGGGCGAATCACATAAGCGAATGGCCATCTCAGTTAAGCCATCGTTATCGTTATCGTAAAAAAGAAAAGGGTTTTCCCAGTTCAAACGTACGTCATTCATTTTTTCGGTAGTGGTATGCATTTTTAGGAAAAGGCTTTTTCCATGGTAATCTTCAAAAAAATCGGATATTCCGCTATGTATCCAGCAGCGAAGCTGAAAAGTATCCCAATCAATATAATTAAAGATGTTATCCATATCAGTATCAAGTACCCACATGTAATGGCCTGGCCCCCATGCGTTTTTTACATCTTTTGAAACATAATCGACTACCACCTGCATATCGGCTTTCCCATCGCTATTAGTGTCGTTCCAATCGATGTCCAGATCGCTGTAACTTCCGTATTTCCCATCTTTATCGCGGTCTATCATTAAGCAGTCATTATCGGTATCTCCTTCGGTGTCGCTTGTTTTCATATCGTCGTCGTCGTCGACCCATTGAATTGGAATATTGCCGATAGTATACGATTTCAATACATCGGGATCTCCATCTTTATCGAAATCAATAAATTGTATTTTACGACCTTCGGGATCAGGTGGTAATCGATAGGAATTAATTGGAATATTTGTATTCCAGTATGGTTTTTTAGTTTGGGCAAATCCATTGTGGGAGAGCAATATAAATAGAAAAAGTGTAGTAATTATTTTTTGTTTCATTGGAGTTAGTTTAGCTGTTACCAAAGATAAAAATGGAAGGAAGACATTTGTCTTCCCTCCGTATTTTAAAAAGTATTTAACCTGAATTTGCAGCAGTTCACATTGGTTTATTTTACAATTATTTTACCAGATTCAACAATTGTTTGTTTATAATCGGGACTTTGATATCCGTGGTTTGTAATTACCAATGTAAGATTAAATTCTCCGGTGTTAGGATAGGTATAAGAACAATACCAACCTGAGGGGCTCTGTGAAGTTTTGTAACCTCTGGCTCCTACCAGGCCATAATCGGTATAAGAATCACTTCCTATTCCATTGGAACCTGCTTTTAATACGGGGTGGTTAAACATATCCAAAGAATCGGTAACTCCATCTTTCTTTTTCATGATAACTCTTAGTCCGCCAGGCCAAACTGTGCAAATGTCTGCATCAGTTTCTACCACAAATTTTATGGATTTCCCTTTTATAGCCTCGGTAACAAGCGAGTCTTTACCATCTTTGCCGGCAACATACATTTTTACCGAATTAACCTTTGGAACCGGAATACTGTCCTCTTTAAGGCACGAAGCAACAAAAAAGGGAAGTACTATGACCAGAACTAATAAATATTTTATGTTTTTCATATGATTCTTTTTTAATTCAATACGTTATTAATAACCTGTATTTTGAGTTAAAGTAGGATCCTTCTCAATTTCTCCAACAGGAATAGGAAGCAATAACTGATACTCCGGAATAGGAGATAAAGTGTAAATTTTATCGTCGTAATCTACCTTTGTCATCAGCGATTTGCTTATAACCTCAATGGCTTTGCCTGTTCTTACAAGGTCGAAATACCGATGGCCCTCGAATGAAAGCTCCATGCGCCGTTCATGAAGAATAACATCAATATTCAAGTCGTTTTCGGTAAGGGCAGCTGCAGCACCTAAGGTTCTGGTTCGAACCTGATTAAAATAGGTTATGGCATTTGTTTTATCGCCGTCAAGCATTAAGGCTTCAGCATACATTAACAGTGCATCGGCATAGCGGGTTACCATATAATTGTAATCGGTACCGGTATTTGCAAAGGTTTTTACAGTTGCTGCCGGTGGGCTCAATTTGCATGCCCAGGCTTGAATAGGAGGGGTGTCTCCCGGGCATTTACCGGAATCAACAGATGTTGTATATCTTACAAAATCCTTACTGTTTGAGAAATCGCACATTAAGTTATGCTCAACTAGCATCTGATTACTTGCATTTGCAGCCAAGCGCTTTCCAATATCTACCCCCATCCATTTAAACCAATCGCTGGGTTGTCCTGCTGCTAAATTGTAGTTTACTTCAAAAACCGATTCGGTATTAAATTTATTGGTTGGCAGAAATAACGTTTTGTAATCGGTAAGTAAAGAATAGTTTCCCGCTGCTTTATCAACAATAAGTTGTTTTAATGTTTCAGCAGCTTTTGCTGGATTATTCAAAGTTAAATATACTTTTCCAAGAATTGTAAGGGCAGCTCCTTTGGTAGCTCTTGCTTCTTCACCTTTCAGGGCAGCATCGCCTTTTTTATAGCAATTGGCAAAAGCAAATTCGAGGTCGGGAATAATTACTGCATTATAAATTTCTTCTCTGGCAGTTCTTCCTATTCCAAATGCTTTGTTAGGATCCTCAAACGGTTCGGTAAACATTGGAACATCTCCGTAAATTCTAACAAGATTAAAATAGGCCAGTGCACGAAGGAAATGCGCTTCTCCCAGAAAAGCATTAACAATTGTCTCTTCTGCCGGAGTCTTAGCCTTATATTTATTAATTACAGCAATAATATTGTTGCAATTAACAATCATTTTAAAGCTGTTATTCCAGATATTACCTTGCGAATTACTATTGGTTTTTGTAAAAATATGCCAGGCACTATTCCATCCAAAATCTTTTCCATCATCTGACATGAGCTCAATAATGAGCGGCATATCAGACCGATTGTATATACTTTGCAGTTTTTTGTAGCAACCCGCAACCCCGGTTTTTATTTCATTTATATTAGTAAAAAAGGTACCAGTTGAAAGCGTATCCTCGGGTTGTCTGTCCAGGAAGTCCTCGGAGCAGGAAAATAATAAAGTAGCTATTAGGATTACTGTATATATTTTTTTCATTTTTTTTCTTTTTAGTTTTCTTATTACAATGCCAGATTTATACCAAAACTGATTGTCCTTGCCAACGGATACGCTCCACGATCGATACCCTGCGATAAGGTGGAATTACCCTTAAAGTTAGTTTCAGGGTTGAAACCAGGATATTTGGTGATTAGAAGGGCATTCTGAATATTAACATAGAACCTGGCATTGTCAACATTTAACTTACGAACAATATTTTTTGGCAAAGTATAGCCAAAAGCAATATTTTGAATGTTGACATATGTTCCCTTATACAGTAATGTTCCCGATAAATCGGTTCCTTCGTAGTTTTTACGTGTGGGAGCAGCGTATTTAGCATTGGTTCTGTCGGGGCGCCAGTAATTATTGTAATAATCGGTAGTAGTATTAAGTAGTCCGGCACCTCGGCCAAATACTCCCTGATACTCCATCATGGAGATATCGCTACCGTGTGTTGCATTTACCTGCACTGAAAGATCGAAGCCTTTGAATTCAAATGAATTCGTCATACCCCATATGAAATCGGGGAAAGCTGAGCCGATAATAGTTTTATCGCTTCCATCGAGAATTCCGTCGCCATTTACATCGGCAACTTTTGGCATTCCTGGGTTTGAACGGTTTCTCCACAGTGGTGAGTTTGCGCCAAAAATTGGCGATGTTTTTACGTCTTCCCAATTTTCATAAGGCCCTAAATCAACCATTCCCCATATCCCGGCTAATGGCTTGCCTTCGGTGGTATAGCAATCGTCTTGAATAATTGGCCGTTTATCTTTACCAATATCAAGTACGCGGTTGCGGGAGTAGTATAGGTTAAAATCAGTTGTCCATTTAAAATCACCTACTAAATTGCTTGTGTTAACAACCCATTCGAATCCGCGATTTCGCATTGCTCCAATATTTGCAGTATAGGAACCAAAGCCTGTTATATTAGGTAATGGCATATTAAAGAGCATATCTTCGGTTTCCCGGTAGAAATAGTCAACGCTCAATCTGATCCTGCTTTTCAAGAATTGAATATCTGTTCCGAGGCTATAATCTGTTGTAGTTTCCCATCCCAGTGTAGGATTCGAAACCTTTCCTGTTTCATAGGCAGAAATTACGGATGACGAGGCTCCAAAAATATAGGAAGATGCAGATAGTGTATTTAAAGCTAGGTAATTAGAAATTCCTGAGTTGCCAATTTTACCCCAGCCACCCCGAATTTTAAAGTCGGTAATATACTTTTTAAGGGGTTCGAAGAACGATTCGTCTGAGGCGCGCCATGCTAGCGAAAAGGATGGAAATACCCCCCATTTATTGTCTTTGCCAAATTTAGACGAACCGTCTCGCCGAACACTGGCAGTAAGGTAATATTTCGCGCCATAATTATACATTACACGGGCATAAGTTCCAATCATAGTTTCGGATGAACTGTTTGTCCTTGCATCGTTTAGTGCATTAACTACAGTAGTTGCCTGGTTTAGTGTAGAAACCATGTTGGATGGAAAATCATACTTTTTTATTAAATTACTACGGTAAGAAGTTTCTTCAGCCGAATATCCAGCCATTCCAGTTACCGAATGCTTTCCAAACGTATTCTGATAGGTAAGGAAGTTCTGGGAATTATAGTATAAACGTGTATTTGTTTGGTTTGTACCTTCTGTCCTCGAAAATGTCTGCGCTGTTGTCGGAACCGTGCTGGGGATAAAATAATTCTGTTCCCAATATCTGAATTCATTATGAAATTCCGACCGAAAAGTAAGATTTTTCAGAAGTTTAATTTCTGTAAAAATGGAACCTAAATTTTTAGCAGTTCTTCTTTCATCCTTTTTTTGAAATTGCGACAATGGATTAACAAATGTACTAAAGTTCCAGTCCCATGGACCGTCAAGAACTGTGCCGTAATAAATAGGATCGCCTTTACTGTCGGTAGGAGCCCATATAGGAACCATCGCTACTGCATTATAAAATGGATTGGAGGTATTTCCTCCTTCGGTGTTTGATAATACACTTAAATTTTCAATAGATGGAGCCAGGTTTAAGCCCAGTTTCAACCATTTATTCACTTTGACATCTACATTGGCTCTGAATGAAACACGATTATACCCGGAAGTAGGTACAATCCCTTCCTGATCAAAATATCCTCCCGAAACCATGTACGAAATATTTTCTGTTCCACCGGTTGCCGATAATTGAACATCATTTACTTTTCCAACTCTTGTAATTACATCCTGCCAATTGGTGCTGTATGGAGAATTGTAGCATGTGTCGCTTACCGTAATCCACCGGGCATGTTTTGATCCTGGCTGTGCCATAGCCGAAGCATGTTGGGAATATTTTGCCCAGTTGGCAATGCGCAAAGAGGGGTCGTCAGACCACTGCCAGAGCGAAGCATTGGGGTCGTTGGTTCCGAAATTCGGATCTTCAATTATATAAGCGTTAGCCCGGGCATCATCCATATATTGCAGGAAATCTTCCCTGCCTAAAACGTCAACTTTGTGAATCATTTTCTGAACCCCAGTGCTAACATTAATGCTTATAACAGGTTTACCTGTTTTACCTCTTTTTGTAGTAATAAGTATTACACCATTAGCAGCTTGCGTACCATAGATTGCACTGGAAGAGGCATCTTTCAGAACTTCAATGGATTCTATATCAGCTGGATTTATGGAGTTGAGAGGGTTTTCATTTTTATCAAATCCATCTTTCAACGGAAATCCATCAATTACAAAAAGAGGACTGGTACTTGCATTAATTGAGCCTACTCCCCGAATATTAATGTTTGTACCTCCGCCAGGGGCTGCATTGGTGTTTGATATTCTTACTCCTGCCATTTTTCCTGAAATAGCCTGTGCAAAGTTAGATACTGGTTTGTCTTTCAAATCTTCCGAAGAAATGGACGAAATTGCTGTAGATATATCCCTTTTTTTCATTGTTCCATACCCAATTACTACTACTTCTTCGAGTTTTGTAATGTCAGGAACTAAATTGACATCAATATTGGACTGACCAGAATAGGAAATTCGTTCGGTATTATAGCCAAGATACGAAATTAAGAGAACGGCATCAGACTTAGGGATTTCTAAACTAAACTTTCCGTCAATATCAGTTGCGACGCCTATTGTTGTTCCTTCAATTAAAATATTAGCGCCAATAATGGGGTCACCATTAGTAGCATCTTTAACAGTACCCGTTATTTTCTGCTGTTGTAGTGCAAATGGGGAAATAACAACGATGTTGTTTTCCAATATATTATATGTTGCAGTTGTTTGTTTTAACAGAACATCTAATACTTTTTCCAGCGATGATCCTTTAAGGTTAATAGATACAGTATTATCCAATACCCCGAAATCATCCGAATAAAAAAATCGGTAGGAGGATTTACTCTCTACGATCTTTAGGACTTCCTTTACTGAAATCTCGTTTACAGAAATATCCAGTTTTGTCCCCTGAGAGAATAAGGATGCAGTTACATGCATCGTAGTTACCAATGTGAGTAGAAATGATAGTTTCATAGTTAGTAGTAAAAATTTTAATCCTATAGGTAAGTGAATAGGACTACCATTACGAATTTTTTTCATAATTTTACGTCAGTTTAGTTAAATATTTAATTGAACTTATTACCCGGTGCTTAAGGGTATTACAAGAATTGAAACGAATTGGGCCGCAATCCCGATTCGTTTTTTTGTTTGTTGTTATTCTGTCATAGGCAACCTTATTTTAATAGTTAGTAGTTAGAATATTAATTCTTCTTATAGAATTTGCTCATTAGTTCAGTATCTTCCGCGACATTAATAACCCCCTTCTCAATTTTGTAGTTAACTGGAATAGTGTGTCGCATAATTGTCATTATTTGTTCAATAGTTTCGTTTTCCAAGGTTCCTGAAAAATGGAACTGCTTAATGGTATCGGAGTCAAAATGAATTTTAATATTATAGCGTCGCTCGAAATCACGTGCCAAATCGCCTAGTTTTTGTTTTTGGATAACCCAACGGGCATCTTTCCAGGAGGTGAATAATTCAGTATTTACCTGTTCAATTATTGTAACAGGAATTGAAGTCAATTCGTTTCCAGAGGCGTCGAAAGTGTTTTGGTCATTATTTTTGGACTGTAAGGCAATATTTTGATTGTTGGATGCAAGGGTTTGTTTTTCTTTGAAGTAAGTAACCGTTTCTTTGGGATTCATCTGTACTATAAAATCCTTATTCTTATTATCCTTCCCTTCAATTATAACTTTTCCTTTAACCAGGGTGGTGACAATAGAAGCATCTTCGGGGTATGCTTTTACATTAAACATTGTGCCCAGGGCTTTAATAGAAAGCTTCCCGGTTTTTACAATAAACGGCTTTTCGCGATTTGTAATTACACTAAAATAGGCTTCTCCCAGAAGTTTTACTTCCCTGTTTTCCTGGTTATATGTTGCACCGTACTCTAGCTTACTACCGCTATTCAACCATACTTTAGTACCATCGGGCAATGTGGTAATCGCTCTGGATCCTAATGTGGCTTCAACCACTACATTGTCGCTTTTGATTGAGTGGGTATTTTTCCCAAGTTGTTTATAAACTAAAGTTCCCGAAAGAACCACCATAAATAAAATTGCAGCAATTTTCAGTAATTGATTCAGATACTCGTTATTTATGAAACGGTATTTGGGAGATTCAGGCAACGCAGCCCGTTTCGGGTCTTTTACTTCCGAAAGGGTGTTCAAATATTGGGATGTATTTTCGGATGTTACCTGCGCGGTGGCTAGCCAAACGTTTCGAATAGAATTGAAATAGGAAAGGTTCTCTGTAGATTCAGTTAACCAATTCGAGAGCGATTGGTTTTCAATAGAGGTTGTTTCTCCTGAAAGATACCGGATAATATAGTCGTCAATATCAAAGTTTGCGTCAGTCACAGTAGTAAAATAATCTTGTTTCCACTATGACGTAATTTCAATCCGGTTGGTCTACACGAAAATGAAAATTATTCTAAAAATTCTTTCATCGATTCCTACAATTTTTGCATCGCCCTTACCATCTGAGTTTTTACAGTGCTTAAGGAAACAGATAACTTCGCAGATATTTCACTATAGGAGAGTTGTTCGTATCGGCACAATAAGAAAATCTCCTTGCATTGTGGGGGTAAATCATCGATCGCTTTTTGCAACAATATATCCAGCTCCTCCGAAAATAATATATCAAAAAAATGTCCCTGGTCTTTTACTTCGAAAATTTGCATTCGAAATTGCAAATCATCGTACGATAGCGCTTTGATTGCTTGCCGGGTTTTTTCTTTACGTAAATGGTCAATGCAGGCGTTATGAACCGTTTTGTAAAGGTAGGATTTCAGAGAAGAGGAAATTTCTTGTAAACCTTGGGTATTCCATATTTTCAGAAATACTTCCTGAACAACATCTTTTCCTTGTTCAAAGTCGTTTAAAATACTTTTAGAATAAATGGTTAACGGCTGAAAGTATAAACGGATCAACATGCTATATGCACGCTGGTCGCCCGATTTTAATCCTTTAAGTATTTCTTTGTCAACCTGCTCCATTTAACTCATGGCAGATAAAATTTCGCTTAAAATTTGTCAAAAATAATGAATAATTCGTATCTCCGACTTTAAGAATAATTAAGCAGGTAATGTTGCAATTTTCAAAAAAAAAATAGCTGCCGATAAGGGACAAGGATTATAAATTTCAATTTTCCATTTCTAGTTTTCGATTTGGAAGAATTCAATATCATCTTTAAGACTATTTGCCTCTTTTTCAACATCAATAGCAGCAGAAGCCATGTTATCTGACATTACACTGTTTTGCTGAATAATTTCTGTTAGCTGATTTATAGCGGTATTTATTTGTGTTACCCCACTTTTTTGTTCAAAGCTGGAGGCTGCAATTTCCTTTATCAAAACAGTAGTAGATTCAATTTCGGGAGTAAGTTTAATCATCATGTTATGCGCTTTTTCCGAAATTTGGAGTGTTGTATTCGACAGTCCAATAATTTGGTCGGCGGCAGTACGGCTTTTTTCGGCAAGTTTACGCACTTCGGCTGCTACTACCGAAAAACCACGTCCGTGTTCGCCAGCCCTGGCTGCTTCAACAGCTGCATTTAGCGCCAACAGGTTGGTTTGGAAGGCAATATCATTGATGATCGTTATTTTCTCGGTAATTTGTTTGGTATATTCTAAACTCAGTTCCATTTCGGTAGTAAGTTTTTTGATACCATCGGATGTGGATGTGGAAGTCTTTTCAGTTTTAGCAGCATGGTCGAAATTTTGATCTATAGCAGACGCTATTTCTTCCATGGTAGATGATACTTCTTCGGCCGAAGAAGCTTGCTGGTTAGCACCGGTAGCCACATTCGCAGAAATGTCCCTCATTTTGCTGCTCGATTCTGTAACTTTCTCGGCTCCTTTGCTTATATTTCCTACGATTGAAATAAGTTTAAGGCTTACATTGTCGATAGTTCACTGTAAATCTCCAATTTCATCGCTCGAGTATTTCTGCGATTCCCCGGCAAATAATTTCCCGTTACTTAGATCGGAGAGTCTTAATCCTACTTCCGAAAGCTTGGTCGAAATATTCTTATTGAAAAGGTAGATTATTACGATTGACGACAATACAACACACACTAGGGAGCCAATTACAAAAAGCCAAACAATGGTAGCTTTTTGTTTTGCAATATTATCAGCTTTGGCTTTGATGTAAAGAAAACCGATAAACTTGCCATCATCAAAACGTATAGGGCTGATGTTTTCGTAAAAAGTTTTACCGGCTGACGTTATTTTTTTAAAAGCCGGATCTTTCAATTCATTTTTAAATTCTATATAACTACTAATTTCAGGTATTTCTGAAACTGCTTTATCGCGGTACTTTTGATTCAGAGAGTAGTATATTTTTCCATTCGCGCCAATGGCATAGCATTCTTCAATCTTTTCTCCAACAATACTTTCAAGCGTAACTTTATTTTCGGCCGATTCGTAACGCAAAACTTCTTTCGCCATTAATTGTCCAGGGGTTTGAATTTGTTTTTCAATCCTTGTTTCAATTTCCCGACTGAAACGTTCTATATAAAACAATCCAAGACCCAAAAGCGCAATGATTTCGGTAATTATAATTATTGATCCAATTCTATAAGAAAGTTTGTTTGTTATTTTATCCATACCGGCAATTTTTATCTGCGTTTACTTATGATGTGTTAAGTTAGAAACTTTTTAAGATACGTTAAAAATTATTTTAAGTTAGCCAGAAATTATCCATTACCAATAATCTTTATTAAATATTCTATAAGAGTGTCAATCTGTTTTTTCTTGCAATGTTTTAGGAACAAAAATTAAAGCAAAATACAAATAGTATTTTAAAACAAGTGAATGGTTTCAATGTTGTGGCATAATTTAATAGTTTTGGAAGACAGTATGATTTATAATATCTTGAGCAAATTAATAATTAGCTTTTAAAGAAAAATAATAGTGATATGGATAATTTCTCAGTTTCGGTTCAGCGGTTCAACGAATTTGCCGGCGAGTATGCTAAAAGGTTTATGAATATTGATTCGTATATTGACTCAATAGATTGCTTTTGCGATTTGAAATTAAACACTACACCTTCTATTCTGGAACTCGCATGTGGCCCGGGAAATATTACCAGATATTTGAAAAAACGCTTTCCCAAGAGTAAAATCGTAGCAGTAGATTTAGCGCCTAATATGATTGAGATAGCCAGGGAAACAGTTCCGGGAGCTGATTTTATGGTGATGGATGTTAGGAATATTTTGCAGCTCTCTCAAAAATTTGACATGATTATGTGTTCGTTTTGCCTGCCATTTTTATCATTTGCCGATACCTCAAAATTGTTTACCGATTGTGAAGCAATGCTAAATCCAAACGGAGCTTTTTATATCAGCACCATGGAAGGAACTGAGTCCGATGCCAAATTTGAACCCACCAGTTTTTCGGGTAATGCTGAAGTGTTCTTTAACTATTATGAGCAACCAGAACTCGAAAAACTATTTCTGACGAATAACCTGCAAATTAAATATACCAAGCGACAAAATTATCAGGAGCCCGATGGAACCTCTTTAACCGACATGATCTTTATTGGGGTAAAACATGGGTAGTTATTTCAAGAACACTATTGTTTTTATTGATGCATTAGGAGTATCAGGAGTCAGAAGACCGTATAGAAAGTAACTTTTATTTCTCACTAATTCCTTGTTGTAGCGCGTTTTTATTTTATCAATTTCCTCTTGTTACTATCCCAATAAGCGGATTCAATATCCTTTCCATAAACTTTTTCGACATTTGAATCAGTATTTTCAATTGTATTAAATCTCTTTTTGTCATTTGGCATCAAATCCACAGGTTCATATTTTGAATCATTACTTATATTAAAATCAACGTAATTCGAATATTCATCAATCACTTTTTTATCAATCATTACTTTTCCACTACCAGCCCAATGTCTATCTGTTCTATCCTTTTTTATACCTGAAATCCAATACTCATCACCAGTTTCAATGTCATAAAAGTTGGATGAAAATCCGGGCGACTTTAACTTTTTAAAAGCTTTATTATTAAAATAAACTGTCTGTCCTGATTTTGAATATTCAACTTTTCCGATCCAAGCTGGTCCATTATCTTCAAATCCTGATTTTAATTCTATGTAAAATAACTGAGTCATTGATGTTGCTTGTCGCTTTTTCTCTTCTTCTTTTTTATTCTTTTTAATGGCTATTATTTGCTCAATTGGCCTAATATTATCTGGTTCAGTTTTCTTGAACTGCTTAAAATAGAGTTCCTCAATAAAGTCTTTCAGTGGAGCTTTCCAAGGTTCTTGCTTATGATTATTTAATTGTCCAAATTTATCTGGATTTAAACCCAACTCCCTTGCCATTTGTATGTGCTTGTCCGAAAGTTTAAATTTTCTTTTTGCTACTATCCACTTTTCAATTTTGTTCGACATTGTCTAGGTTTTTGTCAGATAACTCAGGCAGATTACTCCGCCCTCGTCCCCTAAGAACCGTACGTGAG
>Ga0316608_1000332_pt1 | contig 23492 bp, 21 predicted proteins | sample MIS2016152B_MG_FD_207673 | JGI IMG/M metagenome (GOLD analysis project Ga0316608, IMG submission 207673) | Microbial mat bacterial communities from Middle Island sinkhole, Lake Huron, Michigan, United States - MIS.2016.152B | ecosystem: Environmental > Aquatic > Freshwater > Lake > Sediment...
TTGCATTTTAGATTTACTTTTTATAACTTAACTGCTTACATCAAAGAGTTCCCAAGGGATGACAGCTTGGAAAACCTTAACTAAACGACATTGAATTACGATTGTTCATTTACTGAAAATTTTAATCTTGTTAGAGAAATAACGAAGAAATTTAATTTTGAAAGAATACAATAATCAGATTATGTATAGCACATAATAACGACATGGTTGTTTTAAAAAAATCAGTAAGTCGTAGCGATGTAATTGCCCAAACATATTATTAAAATAGTTCATTGCTAGGGGATACACAGGGCTATTTTTTAATTTGGATATTCTTCTTTCACAACAACTTGTAAGTTTTGAGTTTCTAGTTATTCAATAAACGTTAGTGGTTTTATACTTTGAAAAGAAACTTCTGCTTTTTTTGTTTTTTTCCATCCTAATACTAAACCGAAATCAAAAAAACCACTGCACCTTTGAGGTGTTTACACCTCAAAGCATAGAATATCAAGTGAAAACACCTGATATATGTATATTTTTATCACTAAACTTGATGGCGATTTAGTATAAGACTTTAATTGGTGCGATTATAACTTTAATGTTTTTATATTAATTCTACTTTACGAAGTTATAAATGATAAATATTCAGATTATTGACTATCTCTACCATTTATGGTAATGTAAGAAAACAAATACATTAAGGCTTTAGCCCATAAAAGATTGATAGCGTAAATTAATAGTAACTTAACATCAAACCAAACTGTCATCCCGAAGGAACTCCTTGATGGATGCAGTAAAGTTATAAAAAGTATATCTGAAAGATTGAATGTAAATATATTACAACAAATTTACTTTTTATTTCAATAAGAGCAAAAATCCACAAGTTCATTTCATGATGACATGATTTTTGGAAAAGTCACTACTTTTGTACACAATCAAAAGATTAAGTTGATGGCTAATGCGATAGTCCATAATTTTAACTTGGTAAAGTAGAATTAATTCATATTTTTAAAAAATAAACTATATATTTTACTTGTTTATTTATTCAGTCCAATGAATTAGACGGTTATGATAATCTGATATTTCAAAATTAATTTAATTGTTTCCTTATTAATATTTTCGCTTTTAATTTTGATAAAATATATTCCACTTGAATATTGGCAGTAGATATTTTTGTTGTATAACTGTATATTGATTTTTCGATTATACTAATATGTTTAAATAATTTATAATTGAACACAAAGACACGGAGACACAAAGTATTTTAATTTAGTGTCTTAGTGACTTCGTGTTAAAAAATAAAATCCAAATTATATTCACAATTTAGTATACAATTCTACCATATACGACGTAAATTTTTAGTTCGAAATTTGAGTTTAATTATTAAATAAAATTGTTTAGTTACATTAAGAGAAACAGATAAAAATAGTATAAATGTTTCATTTTTAATAGACCTAACTTTTTCTTGTTAGCTCCTGAAAAACTTCTTCGAGCTTTTTTTCCTTTTTTTGCATCGATAAAACAGTGAAATTGTTTTCAACTGCAAATTTAAATAAAGTTGGTCTTATATCGTTGTTTAATTCACTTTGTATTAACCAATTATTATTATTAACTTCAGCTACATCTGTTACACCGTCAATTATCTGCAATTGCTGTTTCAAAACTTTTTTATCAAATTCAATTATTATAGTCTGATGTTTTTCAATTGAATGGTCTTTAATGTTTGCAGTAGAATCGTCAACCAGAATTATACCGTTGTTTATAATTATTGTACGGTCGCAAATTGCTTCAACTTCCTGCATTATATGCGTCGAAAGCATAACAGTTTTTTCTTTACCAATTTCCGAAATTAAATTTCTGATTTCTACAATCTGATTTGGGTCGAGTCCGGTTGTTGGTTCATCTAATATCAAAACTTTTGGATTGTGTATCAATGCCTGAGCTAAGCCAACTCGCTGACGGTATCCTTTTGAAAGTGCTCCTATCTTTTTATGTTGTTCAACTTGCAAACCTGTTTTTTCAACTATTTCGGCAATAGCTTTTGTTAAGTTTTTCCCAAGTTTATAAACTCCGGCTATAAAGCTAAGATATTCTTTAACATACATATCCAAATATAAAGGATTATGTTCGGGCAGATAACCTATTTCTTTACGGATTTCGATGGATTGTTCTTCAATGTTTTTATCGTTAATCCACACATCACCTGATGTATGTGGAATGTAACCTGTAAGGATTTTCATTAAAGTCGATTTTCCTGCACCATTTGGACCAAGGAATCCAACTATTTCACCTGTTTTAATTTCAATACTGACATTATCCAATGCTTTTTGGATTCCATATATTTTGGTAATATTCTGAGTTTTTATAGACATTGTAAATTATAAATAATTATTGATAATTATATTTTTGATATATCCGAAAAAACAAACAATTTTGCGTAAAATTATTATTTTTCTGATTGAAAAAAAACATTTTATACTTAAACTTAATAATCATCTTAATATTACTTCTTTAATGAAAATAATTTTAAAATCGGGCAAAGAGCGGGCTTTACAACGTAAACATCCATGGATATTTTCGGGAGCTATAAAAAGTTCAACTACAAATATTAAAGAAGGTGAATTAGTGAAAGTTTATTCAAATTCAAATGATTTTCTGGGTATTGGGCATTTTCAGATTGGAAGTATTGCAGTAAGAGTTTTTTGTTTTAAAGATGTGGATATTGACAGAAAATACTGGAAAGAAAAATTAGAAAATGCAATAAATTACAGAACCTTATCGGGATTAAAAATTTCGGAAACAAACAATGTTTTCAGATTAATACATGGTGAGGGTGATGGATTTCCGGGATTTATCTGCGATTTTTATAATGAAGTTGCTGTTTTTCAGTTTCATTCTATAGGGATGTATGAAAATCGTTTCATCTTTGCCGAAATACTTAAAGAAATTCTAGGTGAAAAACTTTGTGCGGTTTACGATAAAAGTCAAAAGACATTACCATTTAAGGCTGATATTGAACCAAAAAACGGATATCTACTTGGCGAAAATGTGAATAACATTATTGTTTCGGAATATGGAAACAAATTTAAGATTGATTTTGTTGATGGTCAAAAAACAGGTTTTTTTATTGACCAACGCGAAAACCGTAAACTGCTCGGTCAATATTCCGAAAATAAAAAGATACTGAATACATTCTGTTATACAGGCGGTTTTTCTGTTTCGGCTCTATCAAACAATGCTGCCGAAGTACATAGTGTTGACAGTTCTAAAACTGCAATTGAACTTACAAATCAGAATATTGCACTTAATTTTGGAGATACCGAAAAACATAAATCTTTCTGTACTGATGTTTTTGAATACATTGACAATAGCGAGAAAAGTTATTACGACATCATAATTCTTGACCCTCCTGCCTTTGCAAAACATCAGAATGTTTTAACAAAAGCATTAAAGGGCTACCAGAATTTAAATCTGAAAGCATTTGAGAAAATCAAAAAAGGCGGATTGATTTTTACATTCTCTTGTTCACAAGTTGTTTCGAAAGAAGATTTTAAAAAAGCAGTTTTCGAAGCTGCAGTAATTTCAGGCAGAAATGTAAAAATACTGCATCAGCTTTCGCAACCAATTGACCATCCGGTAAATATTTTTCATCCCGAAAGTGAATATTTAAAAGGTTTGGTTTTGTTTGTTGAGTAATTGCTGTACGAAACAACAACCTTATTTTCTGCTCATTCGGATTTAGCTTCGCTGAGAAAAGTTGCAATCCGAAGGAGTGGGATTGTTCGAGTTTGCAACAGGGATAACACTGTTCAGTCTATGCTTTTTGAGGAAAATATAAAATTAAATCGATTTATAAATTTGCAAACCAATATTTAAGTTCTTGGTAACTTTTCACAATATTTGGAAATAGAACGATTTTTAATTATACCAACCGAATTAATTATGATAACTTATAATATTTATAACAACTTCAGTCGGATTAGGATTGCTATCATTTTAAGCAAATAGATAAAAAATCAAAAGAAGTCAATCATTCTCCTTGTTAGCTATTTAGATAATACTTACTGAATTTCAGGAAAGACAAAATAGCGAATTATTTTAGTAAATCAAACAATCTAACTTTCAGTAACATAAATCAAATTATATATATAGCAATTTGATTAATAATATTAAATTTCAAACTTATTTGTTATAATATTAAAATTTAATATTCAATATTTTGTAATTATAATATTATATTTTGTAATATACAAATTGTATTTTGAATATATGACTTTACATAATATTTATGTTACACATTATTGTTTTATTTTATCAAATCTATATTTATAGTATTTTAAATTTATTTTTATTTAATCAATAAGTGATTTAATTAACTCAAAACTAATTTTTGCTTACTTTTATTAAATTTTTAACTATTTATAAATATTATTATTAATGTTGATAGTATATGTTAAATAAAATAACAACCTCATGTTTATTGCAGACATCTACAAACCTTAGTTTAAAACAAAAAACAATTAAACTGTTGTCATTTTTACTAACTTTGTAAGAGATAAGGTTCATTATCGCTCATGAAAAAGTTCAGAAAGTATATATCTCTGCGACTTAAAACAACTCTTAATTGAAATTATGATGTGCAAAATTGTCAAAAACAATAATATTAGCACATGGAGTTGTTTAATTTTGAACTGTTTTCACTTTGTATTAAGACAGGATTTTTTCCTACGGTCAAGAGAAGAGTTTATTCCTAAAAACATGAAAAAGTTTTTCAAAAAGACTTTAATGTTTGGTATAAAAAATAAACAGATTAAAGTATTTCTTTATATCGAACTCAGATTCATATATTGATGACAGGTTTCATACAATTCTTTGAAACACTACTTACACTAAAACGTCATAATGTTTAGCGATAAAAATATGCATATATCAGGTGTTTTCACCTGATATTCTATGCTTTGAGGTGAAAACACCTCAAAGGTGCAGTGGTGTTTTTGAAGTCGGTTTAGTATTACCATAATATAAAAATTAATATTCTAAAAAAATAAAATTATATATCATATATTAAGCTAATTAAGAAAACATATTACAAAAAAACAACTAAAAAATAAATTTGCATTGGTTAATATTTTTTTTTTTGCATTAAAAATATTTTATTTGCATTCACAAAAATTTATTTATTAACTTAAATTTAAATATTATGTCAGACATTGCATCAAGAGTTAAAGCAATTATCGTGGACAAACTAGGAGTAGATGAAAATGAAGTAACTCCAGAAGCAAGCTTCACAAACGATTTAGGAGCAGATTCATTAGATACTGTAGAGTTAATCATGGAATTTGAAAAAGAATTCAATATTGCTATTCCAGATGACCAAGCAGAAAAAATTGGAACAGTAGCAGATGCTATAAAATTTATTGAAGAAAACGCTAAGTAAACTTAACGAATTTTTTTTATTATGGAATTAAAACGAGTAGTTGTTACCGGCTTAGGAGCCATTACTCCTATAGGTAAAAATGTTTCTGAATTTTGGGAAAATTTAAAAAATGGGGTATGCGGTGCAGGACCAATTACCCGTTTTAATCCCTCCAATTTTAAAACTAAATTTGCGTGCGAAGTAAAAAATTACAATCCTGAAGATTATTTCCCGAAAAAAGAAATAGGCAGACTTGATTTATTTGCACAGTTCGCCTTAATTGCATCAGATGAAGCGATCAAAGATTCTAAATTAGATTTGGAAAGTATAGATAAAGACAGAGCTGGTGTAATTTGGGGTTCAGGTATCGGTGGAATTAATTCATTGGTAACTGAAGTTAAAGATTATGTAAAAGGTGGTGAAATACCTAAATTTAGTCCTTTCTTTGTTCCAAAAATTATTATTGACATAGCTTGTGGACATATTTCGATGAAGTACAGTTTTAGAGGACCAAATTTTACAACAGTTGCAGCTTGTGCATCGTCAACTGTTTCAATAATTGATGCATTTAATTACATCAGACTTGGAAAAGCAGATGTTTTTATTACCGGAGGCTCAGAAGGTTCAGTAGAAGAAGCTTCTCTAGCTGGATTTAGTGCCATGAGAGCAATTTCTACAAGAAATGATGACCCTCTGACAGCATCAAGACCTTTTGATAAAGATAGAGATGGTTTTGTTATGGCTGAGGGTGGAGCTGCATTAATTGTTGAAGAATATGAACATGCAATAAAAAGAGGTGCAAAAATTTACTGTGAATTAGTTGGTGGAGGTCTAAGTGCAGATGCTCATCATCTTACAGCTCCCCATCCTGAGGGGTTAGGTGCTTTCAATGTTATGAAAAATGCACTTTCTGATGCAGGATTGAAAGCTGAAGATATTGATTATGTAAATGTTCATGGAACTTCAACTCCATTAGGAGATATAGCCGAACTAATAGCTTGTAAGAAAATATTTGGAGAACATGTTTACTCTCTAAATATAAGTTCAACAAAATCAATGACAGGTCATTTACTTGGTGGTGCCGGAGCTATTGAAGCACTTGTAACTATTTTATCGATAGTAAATCAAGAAGTTCCACCTACAATTAATCAATTTAATTTAGATCCCGAAATTGACCCAAAACTTAATCTGACTCCAAATAAATCTCAAAAGAGAATTGTAAGAGCAGCATTAAGTAATACATTTGGTTTTGGAGGACATAACGCATCAGTTATTTTTAAAAAGCTAGATTAAGAAGTGTTAGATAGTGTTATATGTTTATTGAAATACATTTTTGGAAAGAATAAAATTCTAAAAAAGAAAATAAAAAAAATTACCGGTGTATTTCCAAGTAATTTAAAACACTATAAAATATCATTCATTCATAAGTCTTTATCGACTATGAATAAAAATGGCGAAATCGTCAATAATGAACGTCTGGAGTATCTGGGTGATGCTGTGTTAGATGTTATTGTTGGCGATTTCCTTTTTAAAAAATATCCAAATGCAGACGAAGGATTTTTAACACAGACACGTTCAAAAATTGTAAACAAAAATACTTTGTACGATTTAGCAAAACTAACAAAACTTCATCGATTAATAGTATTAAACAATAACCAGAATATCAGTAAAAAAAATATTTACGGAGATGCTTTTGAAGCATTTATCGGTGCTTTTTATCTGGATAAAGGATTTAAAAAAACTTATAAATTTGTAATTGAAGAGGTTGTTATTAAGTATTTAAGTCTTGATAAACTTGTTGAAGACAATAATAATTACAAAAGTTTACTTATTGAATGGTCGCAGAAGTATAAGAAGCCTGTTATTTTTTACACAGATTATGAAACAAATTCTTCAAAATATTTTGTTTCTTATGTAAGAATTGATAATCAGAACTGGGGCGACGGAATTGCATTAACAAAAAAAGAAGCAGAACAGAAAGCTGCTAAATCAGCTTTATCAAAGATAAATGAAAACTCTCATTTGTTTGAAAACAACTGAAGATGAAAAAAATAATCCATAAAATTTCTAGTGAAAGTGATGAATTAGAAATACTTCTACTTGGAATTGTTACGTTTGAAACAGAACATAAAATGTGCTGGGCTTTAAACGAAAAATTGGAAGTAAACCTGAAAATTTATGAGGAAGACGAAATTCTGTATTACGTTTTTGAAGATAATTTAAAATATTATCTAATACCTAACAAATCAAATAATTCAATTCAATTTCCTGAAATAAAAAATATTGATTTTATATTAAAAATTACAGGAAAAAATCTATCCGAAATAAAAGTAAAATCGGTGAAATTGTTAAAAACCATATCATTTATAAACGCTGTAGTCGAAATTGATACAACTAAACTTAAACAATCAAAAAAGAAACTTATAAGTTTGTAATTCTAAATAAATTTATAAAAATTTTATTTCCGGAATTTTATATCCATTATATTCATTTGATGAAATTGTGTAAGCCCCAGCCGGATATATACATAAATAGTCATTAATTCTTATTGAGTCTGGAAAGTAATATGTACCGAAAATATCTTTACTGTCGTTTGTTGGACCTGTAACAAAATAAGGCTCTTTTTCAGATTTTTCAGAATTATTGTAAGGATAATGAATTTCATATTTTAAGTTACTCAAAACCCAAGGAAACCCCTGCATAATACCTGTATCAATAAAAATCCATTTAGATGCACCTCTCTTTACTATATCATAAATTTTTGCAACTAAAATTCCTGTATAATTAACTAAAAAAGAACCTGGTTCGGCAATAATATTAATATTATGATTTGTTCTTAAATCGTCTAAAATAGGGTTGATATTTTCGGCAAGCTGGTCTAAAAATTTAAACTGGTCAATATTATGAGCCGGAAATCCTCCACCTATATTTAAAGTTGTTAATTCAATGTTATCTTCTCTACATTTTAAAATTACATCTTTTACAAAAAGCAAATTATTTTTCCATGTTTCAATATTTGTATTATTCCAGCCATTATGAAATGTTATGGCATAGGGTTTAAGTTTTAATTTTTTTGCTGATAAAAATAATTCAGTTACATTTTCTTTATTTGCTCCGAATTTTTTATCTAAACTCCAGTCTGCTCCCTTATTATCAACATCTAATCTTAAAAAGACATTAGAATTTGGAGCATTTAACGAAATTTTATACAGTTCGTTGTAAGTATCAAATGCAAACTTATTTACACCCATTTTATAACAGCCAGCAATATGATTTGGTATTTTTACCGGATTACTGAAAATAATTCTGTTTAAATCAATATCTAAATTTACAAGGGTTTGTAATTCAAATATTGAAGCAATTTCAAAACCACCACCAAGAATTTTTAATTCATTTATTATCTCTGAATTATTATTTGCCTTAACGGAATAAAAAATATCTCTTTCTGAAAAATTCAATTTATGTTTAAAATACAAATAATTATAAACTATTCTACCTTTGTCAATTAAAAAATAAGGAGTACTATGATTTATTTTTTTTTGTTCTATTAAATCCGTAACTTTGTTTAACATTTTATTTTTTTTTAATTTTATTTATCCCAGCAATACTTAACAAAACTGTTCCTGCAATTGTTCCAGCAATAGGTGTTGGAATTCCGGCTAAAATCCCTAAAATAAATGATTTCAACAGACAAATTACAATGTTATCGTCAGTCTGTGATTTTTGGATAAGAAACGAAACAATAAATGTTATAGTAAATGCCAGAATTACTGATATAGGTAAATCTAAATTTAAGGTAACAAGGTCTGTTCCAAAGAAAGTGAGGTCAACAACTAAAGTAAAAAATGCACTGAATGGATGAACAATATTCTTTTTTAACTTTACAGTTTCAATAGAATGTTGATTTTTATCAATATTTTGTAAATTACTTTCCATAATTTTTTTATAGCATAAAAAGTAGTAATTTTTTCTAAAAAACTTACATCATCAAGAAGTGAACTCATGGAAGTTAGCTCTGAAATTGTAAAATTTCATACTTATTGTATAATGATATTTATATGAATTTTAAATATCTTTATTGCTCACTTTTAATAGTTTGCCCCTTTTACTAGAGAAATCGTTATTTCGGGAAAACAGTATTTTAATATTTGCACTTTACTATAAATAAATGCATCAATAAATTAATTACAATCCGCTAACGATTGTATCTCTAGGACTTTCGATAGAATACTTTAAATTAATAATTTTATTTTCACCAGATTTTAACCGATATTTCCAGCTTATTTTTTGGAATTCGTCTTTTTTTATTTCTTCTGTATTTTCTTTATACTTTGGTTCAACTAGTTCAACAATTATTTCGGCGTTATCAGAAATTGGTATCTGGTCGAATATTGTAATTTCTTCTTCTGTTTTTTTATTGTTTGTTACCTCAATTTTATATTCAAATATTACTTTGCGTTTTTTACTGAAAATTCCTTCATCTTTTTCGTATTTTTTTACAAGTTTGTAATCAATCTTAACTCCTTCATCTACGCCAAGTGAAGTCCAAAACTCTTCTCCAGGTGCAACAAGTTGAATATTAGAATTTGCAACAAAATTTCCATCTAAAAATATATGCGATTCTCCTGACAATAAAGGATATTCGCTATCGTTTTTAACTTTAGTCTTTAAGAAAGAGTATGGTAATAACTTAGGCACAGATGAATACTTAAAATCAGCATTAAATTCTTTAATAAATATTCCGACTTTATATTTTTCGCCGGTACTTAAAATTGTAGTTTTTCCAGAAATGTTAAATAATACCGATGTTGCACCTGTTTCGACTACAGCATCATTTTTTGACATGCCTTCCAATTCGGGTGGACAAAATTCATCTTCTTCATAAATAACCTTATCCATAAGTTCTTTTGAATGTTCTTCTTTTCTTACAGCTTTTTTCTTAAAATTGGTACTCATAGAAACACTTGCTGGCAATGGAGGTTGATAAAAATTAATATGCCATGGTTGTAATTCGGGCTGATTTCCAATAATTTGTGCTTGAGCGGTTGATAATAAAAGTTTTACATCTTCCCATTTTTCTTCGGTATTCTGCAACACAAAAGCATTATATTCGAGATTTAGTTTTTTTGTTTCAGAATTAACACGTAAATCGTAAATAGGATACCAACTTGGACCATAAACAATATAGTTTAATTGAATTTCTTTTTCGCCTTCTTCAGTAATCTCTACTTTAATTGTAACACAATTATTTATTTTATTTTCAGGATTATCAAATTTTCTCAGACTAAAATTTATCAATTTTAATTTTTCGTTAAGCTTTTCGATTTCTTTATTTGTTTCGCGAATCTCTTTATCAATACTTTCAATTTTAGTTCGATAAAAAATAACCATCTTCATCCATTTTTCTGTGTCAAGTTCTATTGTGTTACAGGTTTCGGTAGAAGATTCAGTTATTTTTTTAATAATAGCATCAATAAATAATTTTTCTTTATTTGCCTGATTTATTTTATCAGTTAATTCATTAATAGATTCTTCAATATTTTTTTTCTCTAAAATTAAATTTGTTTTATCACTTTCTGGATTTTCCTTAATATAGTTTCTTTCAAATTTTATATCTTTTAATATTAATCCGTTAGAGCCATTAACCTGAATACTGTTAGGTTCTATTCTTAAAGGAAGATTTTGAAAAGAGAACGAAAAATCACCTTTAATCGAATTTATTTTCCCAAAACGTTTTATCATTGCCCTGTCTTTATAAACAGTAACAGATTTAATTTCTGAATTAATTATTAACATTTTATTTTAGATTAAAGATTTAATAATAGATTGAAAAATAATCATGCCATCAGTATTTCCAAGTTCATCATCTGAAGCTCGTTCGGGGTGAGGCATCATTCCAAAAACATTTTTGTTTTCGTTACAAATACCGGCTATATTCTCTACAGAGCCATTTGGATTTGACTCTTCTGATAAATTTCCAAACGGATCGCAGTATTTAAAAAGAATCTGACCATTTCTACGCATATCTTTAATTACATCTTCATCAGCATAATAACGACCTTCTCCATGAGCAATTGGAATCATTAATGAACGACTTGTATTTATTTCTCTGGTTAGCATTGTTTTATTTGACTCTGTTCTTACAAAAACATTTTTACAGATAAACTTCTGATTTGTATTATTTAACAAAACTCCGGGCAGTAATCCGCTTTCGCATAAGATTTGAAAACCATTGCATACACCAAAAACAAAACCACCATCATTTGCAAATTTAACAACACTATCCATAATTGGCGAATAACGAGCAATTGCTCCTGAACGAAGATAATCGCCATAAGAAAATCCACCGGGAAGAAAAATTCCCCGTACTTTTTGTAAATCTGTATCTTTATGCCATAATTTTACAACTTCCTGTTCCATAATTTCTTCTAGAACATAAATCATATCTTCATCACAATTTGAGCCCGGAAATATTACAACTCCTAGTTTCATTTTAGTTTTAAGATTTAGTTTTTTTTAAATTATTCAAATTTAATTATTAATTGCTAATATAGCAAAACAAAAAATATTTTTTTTGAAATTATTAATTTTAATAAATTTTAAATATGTTTTAGTATAAATCTTTTTAACTTTGCAAACCAATTAAACAGATAATGGAAAAGAAGCAACAAAACATTAGAGAAAAGTTAAGAAATAAGTACAAACTGACAATTTATAACGAAACTACTCTTCAAGAAAGTTTTACATTTAATCTTACCAGAATGAATGTATTTACTTATTTTGGATTGTTTTTGATTTTAATAACAGCTTTAGTTATAGTTCTTTTCATTGTAACTCCTCTAAATGCGTTTTTACCAAAATATGGTGATACAAAAATGCGGTTAAAAATAATTGAAAATGCAATTAAAATAGATTCGCTTCAACAAGAAATTTCGATGCGAGATAAATACTTTCAGAATATTAACAACATTATGGAAGGTAAAAATCTTGATGATTATGAACAAACAATAGATTCTTCAGTTGCTCAATATCAGAATATTGATTTTACTAAATCAAAACATGATTCAATTTTAAGAAGTTTAATCGAAAAAGAAGAACAATTATATTTGTCGGCAGTTGATAATTTTTCTGACGGAAGTGATATGGAACATATTAGCTTTTTTATTCCGGTAAGAGGTATTATTTCAAATAAATTTGATTCAAAAGAAGGACATTTTGGAATTGATATTGTGGCAAAACCTGATGAGCCAATTTTGGCAACTTTAAGTGGCACAGTTATTCTTGCAGCATGGAGCACGGAGACCGGATATGTAATTCAAATTCAACACGACAATAATTTAATTTCGATTTACAAACATAATTCTGTTCTTTTGAAAAGTCAAGGTGACCATGTAGAAGCAGGAGAATCTATTGCAATTATTGGAAATACCGGCGAATTATCAACAGGTCCGCATTTACATTTTGAACTCTGGCATAATGGAGTACCGTTAGACCCTGAAAATTATATTGTTTTTTAAATATCTGACTACGTGAAAAAAAGAATTGCATTATTAGGTTCGACAGGTTCGATAGGTACTCAGGCATTAGAAGTTATTGAATATAACAAAGATAAATTTGAAGTTGAAATATTAACTGCAAATAGCAATGCTGATTTACTTATAAAGCAAGCACTTGTTTTCAGACCAAATGCGGTTGTTATTGCTGACGAAAATAAATATCTGTATATAAAAGAAGCTTTAAAGAACGAAGATATTAAAGTTTTTGCAGGAAACGAAGCGGTTTCACAAATAGTTCAGAATGACAATATTGATATAGTTTTAACTGCAATGGTTGGATATTCGGGACTTCTTCCAACCATAAATGCAATAAAAAGTAAAAAGACGATAGCTTTGGCAAATAAAGAAACTTTGGTGGTTGCAGGTGATATAATTACAAAACTAGCAATTGAAAATCAAGTTCCAATTTTACCAATTGATTCTGAACATTCTGCAATTTTTCAGTGTCTTGCGGGTGAAACATTTAATCCTATCGAAAAAATATTTTTAACTGCTTCGGGAGGTCCTTTCAGAGGAAAAGATTTAGATTTTCTAAAAAAAGCAACTAAAGCACAAGCATTAAAGCACCCAAACTGGCAAATGGGTCAGAAAATTACAATTGATTCAGCATCTTTAATGAATAAAGGTCTTGAAGCAATTGAAGCAAAATGGCTTTTTAATCTAACGCCGAAACAAATTGATATAGTTGTTCATCCGCAATCAATAATACATTCTATAGTACAGTTTGAAGATGGTTCAATGAAAGCACAAATGGGCTTGCCTGATATGAAACTTCCTATACAATACGCACTTGGCTTTCCGGAAAGATTAAAATCTGAATATCCTCGCTTCAGTTTTTTAAATTATCCAAATCTTACATTTGAAAAACCTGATTTTGAACTTTTCAGGAATCTGCAAATAGCTTTTTATGCACTAAACAGAGCTGGAAATTTACCTTGCATTATGAATGCAGCGAATGAAATTGCTGTTGAAGCATTTTTAAATGACAAAATTGGTTTTCTCGAAATGTCGGATATTATTGAAAAAACAATTGAAAAAGTCAATTATATAAAAAATCCTACGTTAGACGACTATATCGAAACCGATAAGATATCAAGAATCATTGCATTAGAATTTTTATAAATCAGCAAAATATATTTTTTGAATAAATGATAGATAAAATGTAACTTTTTGTTACTATTTTTCGTCATAAGTATATATCAATAAAAAAAAAAGATATTAAATAAAATTGCATTTTAATAATTAATTTTTGAAAGCTTAAATAAAAATATAGATTTGGAGAATTTTAAACGTTATTCAAATCTTAAAACAATTAATGAAAATAATTGATTTATAACTTATAACATAATTATTTACACATGAAAACAAATACTTTTTATAAAAATCTGATATTTATAATTTTATTATTTACAACTATAAATGCTGTTGCACAGAAAGATACTACTGAATTAAAAATGGGTGATAAAAAAATTCTAATTATTCAGGAGGGCGAAGAAATTGAAGAAGGAATTACTGAACTTAGAAAAGGAGTTATTGATTTTGAGGTTAAAATCAATAATTTTGAGAAAAAAAATAAAGCTCTTCTCGACTCAAATAAAGTTTACAACGATAAGTTAAAAGACTCTTCCGACGAAAATGTTAAAAATTTAATGCAGTTAGAAATTGATTCAAATAATATTGAAATAACTGAAAATCAAAAGAAAATTGAAGCTTATAAAAAAGGTATCGACCAAATAAATAAAGATATTGACGATTTAAAAATAAAACTTGACGATTTGTCTGAGGAACTTGGAGAAAACGATGATGATGAAGATGATTTCAATTTTGATTTAAATGATTTGAGTAAATTTAATCAGAAAAAGTTTAAAGGTCATTGGGCTGGATTTGAGTTTGGTCTAAACAATTTCACTAACGTAAATCGTGAATTAAAACTACCTGACAATGGCATGTTTATGGAATTAAACCCTAGCAAATCATGGGGATTGGGTTTTAATTTCTTCCAGTATAGTATTCCTGTAATAAAAAATTATGCCGGTTTTGTAACAGGTATGGGTTTTGAATGGAATAATTTTAATTTAAAACAAAATATTGATTTAATTGAAGATAGTTTAGGAACAATTAGACCTTTATTAATAGCTTCAGATGTAAAAAGATATTCGAAAAATACGCTCAATATGGTTTATTTTAAAATTCCTCTAATATTTGAATTTCAAATTCCTACAGGAAAAAAAGACAACCGTATATTTTGTGGTGTAGGTATTGATGGAAGTTTAAAACTATCGTCAAAAGCTAAAAAAATATACGACTTAAACGGAGATACAAACAAAGATAAATTAAAGGGAGAATATCGATTATCGCCTTTCCGTTACGGATTATCAGCCCGAATAGGTTACAGATTTATACAATTATATGCTAACTATTCACTAACTCCATTATTTGAAAAAAACAGGGGACCCGAATTATTTCCTGTTACAGCCGGATTAAGAATTGGTTTCTAAACATCATAAATTCTGAAACGAATAATATTAATTCTTATCTTAATTTTTAAATAGGACTGTTTTCACATTTTACAAATAAAAAAACTTTGTCATAATTGTTAATTATGACAAAGTTACAATTTTATATTATTCAATTAATAAGTAACCTGACAAATTTAATTGTATATTCAAATTCAACTAAATCGCCATCAAGTTTAGTGATAAAATTATACATATATCAGGTGTTTTCACCTGATATTCTATGCTTTGAGGTGAAAACACCTCAAAGATGTATTGGTATTCTTTGATGTCGGTTTAGTATCAGTAAATTATTGTATCTTAATTAAATGTTTTTAAATTTTCAAATTGTTACATTACTTAACATCAAATCATAAAATATTAATCTTCACCAAATCTAATAAATTTTCCGCCATAGTCTTTTGATAAAACTTTAAACTCTGTTCTTCGGTTTAACTGATGAGCAATTTCTTTGTCGGTTTCAGATTTTAAAGCAATTATAAATTTTTCGTCAAGTATATCTCCAACTTTCAGAAAAGTATAAACTTCAGCTGTTTTTTCATCAACTACAAACGGAACAACTTCGCCATAACCTTTTGGAACAAGGCGGTCTGCCGGAATACCTTTTTCGATTAAAAAAGCAACAACAGAATTTGCACGTCCTTGCGAAAGTTTCATATTCGATTCGTCAGAACCTCTAAAATCGGTATTTGCCATTAATTCAATTTTATACGTAGGGTTTTCACTAAGGATTTTCACTAATTCTTCTAATGAAATTTTAGATTCTTCTCTTAAAGTTGTGTCTCCTAATGTATAAAAAATATTTTCAAGCTGAATAGTTCCTTCGTCAGGAATAATATATATTTCTGTTTTTAATGTAGTATTTTCATCAAGCCCTTTGGTTGTTTCTGAAGAGGTTCCTTTAAAATATCCGGTTTTAGTTGCTTCGAAAAAATAATCAGTATTTTCTTTCAAATCAAAATAGAAACTTCCATCAGCAGCAGTTACTGTTTCGAGCTGATTTCCATTACTTCCCGTCATTTTAAGTGTAACTCCAACAATCGGTGCATTGTTTTTATCATTATAAACCTTACCTTGAATTGTTAAAATGAGAGGTGGTTCCCAAAAATAATAAATATCGTCTGAAGTTGTTCCTGTTCGGGTAGTTGAAAAATATCCGTTTTTTTCGGTTCCATTAAAGATTATTCTGAAGTCGTCAGATGTTGAATTAATTGGATATTTCATGTTTTCAACAGTATATGAATCATTATCATTTGGAGTTGCTTTGTAAATATCTAGTCCACCCATTCCAATATAACCATCTGATGCAAAATATAAATTTCCTTTCGAATCTTCAGACGGATAAAGTTCGTTATATTCTGTATTAATGTCAGTTCCTAAAACTTCAGGGCTACCCCAGTCTGCTGATTTTGATTTTCGAGTAATTTTCCAAATGTCTTTTCCACCAATTCCTTTTTCAGGATGTTCTGCTGCAAAATAAAGAGTTAATTCGTCAGAGGTTATAAAAGGATGTCCTACACTTATAGAGCTATCTGCAAAAAGAACAATTTCTTCAGCTTCACCCCAAGTTCCATCAGACGATTCTGATTTGTAAATCTTACAACCAAGTTTACCAATATCCTCTACCGGACAACTCATATAATACATCGTTAATCCGTTCTCTGTTAAAGTGCAAGCACCTTCATCATAAACTGTATTTATACTTCCGGTTGCCGGAACAGGTTCGCTCCATTTTCCTTTTTTATCTTTCTGAACATAAAAAATATCAGTAAAAAACATTCCTGAGTGTCCGTTAACATCATCTCCGGTAGAAGTTTCACGAGCCGAAGTAAAATAAAGTTGAGTACTGTCACCGGCATAAGCTGCCGCAAAATCAGCCTGTTTACCGTTAAATTGTGGTGCAATTGCAACAAGATATCTTTCCGGATTTGCCATCCATTCTTTAATCATTTTACATGATGTTATTCCGTCTTCTCCGCGAGAATCAGAAGGAACAATATCTTTATAAGATGCATAATTTGCCAAAGCATCTTCAAATTCGCCTCTCATTTTTTGAGCATCAGCCAAATATAAATACGCCAGCGGATTTTGGTAATTTGCTGTTACAGCCTTTTTGTACCACTTTGAACTTTGTTTTGGGTCGTTCATGTTTCTGTAACACTCACCTAAGTTAAAAGCAACTTCAGCTTTATCTTTCTTATCTTTCAGCTTTGTCTGATATTTTATGTAAATTTCGCTGGCTGCATAATAATCTCCGGCAATACGCAGTTCATCAGCTTTTGCAATTTTTTTTGCTTGTGCAAATATTTGACTTATACTTAAAATCAGTATAACATTAATTAAAATATATAGTTTAAAGTATTTCATATAAGTTGTTTTATTATAAAAATTCAATAAATTTAATATCATTTACAAAAACTATGCTAATAAACAAATGTTTTTTTATTATTACAAATTTAATAAAGTTCAATTCTTGTCGATTTAGGTTTAACTTCTTTTTTAACAATGGCATATATTTTGACAAAAAAAGATTAGTCTAAAAAACTCTTTAAAAATATATAAAAAAAATTGAAACAAGATATATTTGTCTTTAATATTTTATATTTTTGTTTTTTAAAACTTGAAAGTTATCAGTTTTTTTTTATCTTTGGTTTTTTTAGAATAAATTAAAATTAAATAATGCCAGTAACTCCTGAAGATATAACGATATTTATTAGTGCTTTAAAAGAAGTTTCAGATTATGATTTCAGTGATTATTCCTCAAAATCGTTTACACGAAGAATTGAGAAAGTATTGATTGATTATAAACTTGATATTTTAGGCTTAATAGGTAGAGTTAGAAAAGATAAAGATTTTTTAGAACAAGTAATCAAAGATATAACTGTAAATACCACAGAGTTATTTCGTGACCCTAAAACATGGCAAACTTTAAAGTACAGGGTATTACCAAAATATCAAGATAAGTCATCTTTATATATCTGGCATGCAGGCTCATCAACCGGTCAGGAAGTTTATTCGCTAATGATTTTGCTGAACGAACTCGGAATGCTTGACAAAGCTAAAATATTTGCTACAGATATTAATACAGATGTAATTAATGTTGCTAAAGAAGGAAAATATGTTTACAGATTTAATATAGACTATCTAGAAAATTTTGATCAGGTTATTAAGCAGAATCCTTTTAATTTTGAAGAATATGCTGATGTTCCTTACTCAAAATATTTTACAATTGACAAAATAAAAGACACCATTACAATGAAGCCTTTTTTAATAAATAAGGCAATTTATAAGAAACACGATTTAGTAAGACAAGCAAATATTTGGGACATAAAATTTGATATTATTTTGTGTAGAAATGTTTTGATTTATTTTAATTACGAATTACAAAACAGAATATTTTCAATGTTTCATGATAGTCTGAACAACAACGGTTATCTGGTACTGGGTATTCACGAAAGTATTCTTGGACCTCAATCTCAGAAATATAATAAAAAAGGGTTGGTTTATTCAAAAAAACTTATTTAATAATCAGGGAGTTTGATTAAATGTTTGAAATTACAAAAAAAATAGGAATTACAGAATACAGAGATGTTATAAATGCTGTGCAGGTTAAATATAACTACGACTTATCAAACTTTTCTCTCACTTCATTACGCAGAAGAATTGAGAAGGTTTATAATATGTATAATTTTAATGATATTGAAGATTTTATAAATAAACTAACAACAGACGAAGATTTTTACGAAACTTTTTTAAAAGAAATTTCTGTACCTACAACCGAAATGTTTAGAGACCCATCAATGTGGGTTGAGCTTAAAGATAAGTTATTTAACAGAGGCAAAATAAAAGGTGAATATAAAATATGGATACCCGAATTTACATCAGATGATGAATTATATTCGATGCTTGTCATACTTAAAGAAACAGGATTTACAGGTTCGAAAATCACAGCAAGTTCTAATAGCAAAAAAAATATTGAAAAAATTACAACCGGCATTGTTGATTTGAAAAAGATGGAAGTGAATGCAGCCAATTACACTAGGCAGGAAGGAAATTTCCAACTTTCAAAATATTTTGATATGGAAGAAAAAAGAGCTATTTTTGATAATGTTTTATTGTCGGAAGTAAACATTGTAAAACATAATTTATTTGTAGATGAACCAATAGCTCACGATTTTAATATTATTCTATTTCGTAATAGATTTTTATACTATAATTTACAATTGCAAAATAAAGTTTTAGAAAGTCTTTATGATTCTCTTCAGATAGGCGGATATTTAATTATCGGAATCAACGAAAGTTTAGATGGGTCTCCAATTCAAGGTAAATTTAACTTTCTAAGCAAAAATGAAAATATTCTTAAAAAGATACGTTAGGTTATAAAATGAAACAAAAATACATAATAATTGGAGGTTCAGCGGGAAGTTTTCAGGCTATTACAAAAATTTTATCCGAATTGCCTAAAAATTTTACAATACCTATTTTTTTATGCTTACACAGACTTAAGCATGTAAGAACAGGGTTTGTAGAAGCGTTGTCTATTAAATCAAAACTTCCAATTGTTGAACCAAAAGACAAAGAACAAATTAAACAAGGAAAAATATATCTGGCACCTGCAAATTATCACATGAATTTTGAATTGGGAAATTATTTTTCACTTTCAACCGAAGAATCAGTAAATCACTCAAGACCATCAATTGACTTATCTTTTATTTCGGCTGCTTATGTGTTTAAAGAAAAAATGATTGGCATAATTTTATCCGGTGCAAACCGAGATGGTGCTTACGGAATAAAAACAATTAAAGATAATGGTGGAATTGCAATAGTTCAAGACCCTGAAGAATGTCAGGTTAAAACAATGACAGCCGCTGCAATTAAAGCAACAACTGTTGACCATATTTTTTTAATAGATGAAATAATTGACTATATCATAAAATTGTAATGCATTATGATTAAGAAATTAAATATTTTTATTTTTATTTTATTTGTTGCTATAAGTATCTTTATAATGCTTCATTTTTTTGGAGTTATAAATTTAATTGATTTAAATTCAAATAAATATATTTTTGTTGGATTTATTTCAATTAGCATAGCTGTTACTATAATTATGTTAATTTCTATTTTTAGAATTAGCTCAAGTCAGCCGAAAGAAATAGTAAAAGTTGTTTATAAAGATGTTGAAACTAAAGATGAAAGTTTATCAACATCTGAAATAGATAATATTAAAAATCAAGATGATATTATTGAGAAAGCAATGAATTTGACAAATTTAATTCTGAGCGACATAAGAGACGAAACAAATATAGATACATATTGCGACAAATTTTTGATAAATTTTTCAAAACACTTTAAAATTGTTCAGGGAATATTTTACATTTTTGATAAAGCAGACGAAAAATTTAAAACAAAAGGAACTTATGCATATTATTCCGAAGATGTTTTTAGAGAATTTGAACTTGGAGTTGGTTTAACAGGACAAGTTGCCAAAAACAAAAAAATTCTTACAATCAATAATGTACCTTCACAATACATAAAAATTTTGTCTGGTCTTGGAAGCGGTTCTCCAAGCTATTTAACTCTTTTGCCGATAATCCATGATGATGTAACATTAGGTGTTGTTGAAATTGCATCATTCGAAAAACTTAGTGACGAATTAGAAAATCTTTTCGTTTATGTTTCGCTAGAAATTGGCTCTGATTTATCTAAATTTATTAACTAAATATTTTTGAGAAAGAATACTTTCTGATACCTAAAAAAATCAAATACACATAGTTGATTATAGAAATCTTTTCTTCTTGAGTTGAATCCTTTTTTGTTATTATCAAGTTCAGCATCAGTTTTTAAATTCATTTTTTGCAAGTCTTCTTGGATACAAAAAGAAATACCATATAATAAAAAGTACATTTGCCGAAATAAAAATTATTCTGAATATATTTGATATATTTGTGTATCTTGTTATAAAACCTTCAATAAAACCTGCTATTATAAACATTGGTATTAAGCCAATTGCAATTTTTAATCCATCAGCCATTCCTTTTTTAAATGAATTCAAACGCGAGTAAGTTTCAGGAAAAAGTATGCTGTTTCCTAATATTAATCCGGCTGCTCCTGCAACAATAATTGCAAAAATTTCAAGAGTTCCGTGCATCCAAATTGCCAGAACGGCTTTATATAAAACTCCTTGCTCGAACATAAAATAATGAAAACTTCCCAGCATAATTCCATTTGAAAAAATTATCCAGCCGGTTCCTACTGAAATAAATATTCCAAGTATAAAAGCAAAGAATGAAACTTTTATATTATTGATAGTAATTCCCAAAAACATAGGTACTTTATTCATGTTTTTGTAAACAGCCATTGGGTCGTTGTTTCTAATATTTTCCAAAGTCATATTAACATATTCATCACCAAGTATTATTCTGATAAAATTTGTGTCTTCGGCTGAAGAAACAAGCCCAATTAAATTTGCAATCGAAAATATTATAAAAGAGTATATTATATATTTCCTTTTTTTATGTATCAATATCGGAAAATCAAATTTCCAGAAATTCTTAATAACACCTTTTTTCTCACGCTTATTTTTGTATATAAGTTGATGAAATTTTAAAGCAATAGAATTTAAATACCTTGTAGTTTCACTGTTTGGATAATAGGTTTGAGCAAAAGCCAAATCATCAGTTATTTCGATGTAATATTCAGCCAAATCGTCAGGCTTAACTTTTGAAGAAGATTTTATAAGACCTTCGTAATTACGCCATTTTGGTAAATTCTTGTTTATGAAAATTACTTCTTTCAAATTTTGTTTTTTTAAATATTTGTTTGTATTATCTATGAAACTAAAACTCAAATAAAATATCTTTTAAAGTATTGATTAACTATATGTTCTTTATTATACTTATGGTAAAAAAATGAAATTTATACACTTCTTGTTACTTAAAACATAAATTTAAAGTAAAATTATTATATTTGAATCAAATTTAGATATTTTTTTCTAAATATTTTTTGCAATCAATCAAAATCAAAATACTGATTTGAAATTATATTATAAAAAAACATAAGAAATGCAGATAAATGTTGAAACCTCTCAAAATGTAGTTCTTGAGTTTAATGTTGCCAATGTTGGTGATAGAATTCTGGCTCAACTTATTGATATTTTAGCTTATTTTATATATTTTATAATTATTGTTACAGTTCTTTTATCAATTGCCTCTTTTACAGATGGCGATACTGTTTGGGTGGTTTTTACAATTTTGCAATTGCCTATTATGTTTTATAGTCTTTTTTGTGAAATTGTGTTTAACGGACAAACATTAGGAAAATATTTTATGAAAATAAAAGTTGTGAAACTTGATGGAACACAACCTGGTTTTCTGGATTATTTTATAAGATGGATTATGAGAATAATTGATATCTGGCTCTTTTGGGGTTTTGTTGCAATTGTTACCGTTATTGCAAATGGAAAAGGACAAAGACTTGGCGATATAGCAGCAGGAACAGCATTAGTTAAATTAAATAATAAGCCTTTTTTTGCAAATTCAATTTACAGAAAATTAACAGATAATCATAAACTTACTTTTCCTCAAGTTAAATTACTGTCCGAAAATGATATAAATATTATTAATGATGTTTTAAAAGCGTATGTTAATTTTCCGAATAATACTGCACTTCTGTTATTAAATCGCACATTTGATGAAGTTAAGAAAAAAACATTAATTGAAACAACAATGCATCCACGATTATTTTTTGACACTTTAATTCGTGATTATAATTATTTAAATAAAGAAGTTAATGCGTAAAATTTCTGCAAATTATATTTTTCCGATTACTTCTGAACCTATAAAAAACGGAGTTGTTGTTATTGATGATTTAGGAAAAATTATTGATATAATTAATTATAATGGAAATTTAACTGAAATTTCAAACTGCGAATTTTACAACGGAATAATTGTACCCGGATTTGTAAATTCTCATTGTCATTTAGAATTATCTTCACAAATTAATCGTATCCCACCAAAAATTGGGCTT
>Ga0316608_1000333_pt1 | contig 23444 bp, 21 predicted proteins | sample MIS2016152B_MG_FD_207673 | JGI IMG/M metagenome (GOLD analysis project Ga0316608, IMG submission 207673) | Microbial mat bacterial communities from Middle Island sinkhole, Lake Huron, Michigan, United States - MIS.2016.152B | ecosystem: Environmental > Aquatic > Freshwater > Lake > Sediment...
AATAGCTATGTCAATGATAAAAGAAGATACTGATAAAAAAACAAGCATGGTCAAAAAAAGATATAAAGCTGCTTTAGACCAGAAATACAGGGAAATCATTCTTAAAGTTTAAATCCGATTGCCCTGCATCAACACCTTTTGTACCTCCAATTATCATTTGCCCTTTTGATGTTTTTAATGAAGCGTTTACCATAAATTCATTGCTTTGCAATCTGTCACTTTCGTAAAATGTTCTGGCAACAAATGTGTTTTTATTAAATTTTACTAAACCGTTATTTGTTGTTATCCAGAAATATCCATTATTATCTTCGAGCAACGACATTAATACTGGATTTGGAAAATTATAGTCTTCGGTTTTATAAGTAATTAATTCATTATTCGAAACATCAAGTTTGTTGAAAGTACTTTTGTTTGCAGTCCAGATATCACCTTTAGAATCTTCAAGAATAAAATAAACTCTATCTGTAAAATTTTCGTAATCAACATTTTGCTTGTATTGGTAGAATTCTTCTGTTTCGGGGTCAAATAAATTTAAACCACCTTCCCAAGTTCCCACCCAAAGATGTCTGGTTTTATCTTCAATAATAGTAGTTACCTGATTGTCTGAAATTGACAAAGAATTGCTTTTATCGTTTTTATACGATTTAAAAGTTCCGGTATGTTTGTTGAAAAGGCACAAACCGCCACCAAACGTACAAACCCAAATCCGTGATTTACTGTCTTCGTAAATTTTCCAGACTTTATTAAAACTTATACTGTTAGGGTCGTCTGGATTGTTTTTATAATGTTTGCACTTTCCGGTTTTTGGGTCAAATTTTGCAATTCCTGCAGTATCAGTACCTATCCAGAAATCTCCATCACTATCTTCAATAATTGTTCTTACATAGCTGTCATTCATGCTTTGAGGATCGTTTGGGTTGGGCATAAAATGATAGAATTTATTATTTGCTTGGTCCCATTTTGTAATACCTCCGTAAAGTGTTCCAAACCAAATATATCCATTGCTATCTTCAAATATTGAACGAACTTGGTCGGTACTTAAACTATTTGGGTCTGATGGATTTTTGCGATAAGTAAAAAATGATTTTGCAACTCTGTTATACTTATTTACACCACCTAAAGAAGTTCCAATCCACAAAATACCCGATTCGTCTTCGTACAATGCCAAAACAGAATTTATACTCATACTGTTTGGGTCGAAAGGATTATTTTTATATTCTGTAAATATTTTTTCTTTTTTGTTGTATCTATTTAATCCTCCGGTAGATGTCCCAATCCACATTAAACCTTCAACGTCTTCGATAATACATGTTATGTCATTATCGCTGATTGAATTAATATCTTTATTGTAAATAAAAGTTTCAAAACTGATTTCTTTTGTATTTTTAAAATATTTAAGGTCAATATATTGTAAACCTCTGCTGGTTCCAATCCAAAGTAAATTTTCGGAATCGATATAAACAAAATTTACTTTTTTATTTGCCAGTCCATTTTCATTTACTGTTACTGTTGAAATTTTTTCAGTTTTTAAATCAAAGTAAGCTAAACCATTGTTAGTTGCAATCCATAAATTATTTTTGTCGGCAGTTATATGATTTATCTGATTATCAGGCAAACCGTTCTGAATGTAATATCTTGTAAAAGTGTTTGTTGATTGATTAAGTTTGTTTAGACCTTCTTTTGTAGCTATCCAAATTTGACCATAAACATCTTCATAAATTGCCTTTACATTGTTATTGCTTAATGAATTGGAATCGTTAATATTATTTTTAAACAATGTAAATTTTTTATTTAGTTGATTATATTGACATAAACCGGTTTTTGCAATTCCTATCCAGATATTTTGATTTTTGTCTTCAAACAAGTAATCAATTGTATTATCTGGAATTGAAGTAGAATCCGTATAACGAAATACTTCAATATCATATCCATCGTATTTATTTAATCCGTCATAAGTTCCAAACCACATAAATCCGTAAGAGTCCTGAATTATTGAAGAAACAGAACTTTGAGACAAACCATCTTGCAGAGATAAATGCTCAAAACTTATTTTATTCTGGCAAAATAAATTTGAACTGATAACCAAGCTCAAGATTACGAAATGAAATTTGAATAGTATTTTAAAGATATTTTTTTTCAAAGTAAATTGAGAAAATTTTAAAAAATATTATATTTGCAAAAGTATAAATCAAAAAAGGTCTTTTTATCTATATATTAAAACCAGTGCGGAAAATTAATAAAAATTTGGTTTAAAAATAATTTTTTATACATTTATTCGTAAAAAGTTTACAAAAAATATATATATTATCACTTTTGTTAAATTATCACTTAAAATTAAATTCGCCATGAGAAAAAGAATTTACACATTACTATTAATTTTAGTTCCTTTGTTTAGTATTTCGCTGATTTCTTGCAAAAGTAACGAAACAAAAACAGACGAAAAAACAGTAAATGAAGAAGTTGCTAAACCTGTAGATAATTCTAAAGGAAAAGAGATTTATGAGACAAAAGGAATGTGCCAGACTTGTCATCAGGCAGATGGAAAAGGTTTAGCCGGAAATTATCCACCGCTTGCTGGTTCTGAATACTTACTTGCTGATAAACAGAGAGCTATAGTTCAAACACTAAAAGGTTCTTCTGAGCCAATTACTGTAAATGGAGTTGTTTATCCGGGAAATATTATGGGAGCAGTAGTTGCAAATATAAATTTAACTGATGATGAAGTTGTTGCAGTAGTAAATTACATTCTTAATAGTTGGGGAAATAATGGTGGAAATGTTACTATTGAAGATGTTAAAAAAGCACGGAGTATAAAATAAAATTGAAAATTAGTCTTAAATAGAATAAAATAAAATGAACTAAGATAACAAGTATTTGTACAGATTTTAAATAAATTAATATTATTTTAAATCTCAGTGTTGGTGTTGTCTTAGTTCAAAAAATTTTTATGGAATAAAATCTCCTCTAAGTATTCTGAATTTTTCTCTTGCATCTACAACGTATAAACTTCCTGGATAATTTAACATGAGTTTTTTATACAATTCCATTGCTTTAGTTGTGTCGTTAAATGTATTAGCATACATTTCGGCAAGTAAATAAAGAGCTTTGTCTGCAATATTTCCCCAACTGTAAGTGTCGGTAATTAATTGTAAATTAAGAGCGGCATTATCGTTATCATTCAGATTTTTATAAATTTTATATTTTAAAAATATTGCGTCGTCAACAATAGAATTAGTTTTATAAAGTAAAATAATTGAATCTAAAGCCAAAATTGCATCATCATTTTTATTTTGCGAAAATTCCAAATCGGCTCTAGAATAAATTTCGAGTGATTTTCCTAGACTGTCTTCTTCAATGCTTTCTTTAATAAGTTTTGCTAAGTCAAAAGCGTCATTTGCAATTAGTTTTGAGGTACTTGCCTTTAGTACATCAAGTTGAGATTGAGCCCATAAAAAATTTCCGGTATAATAATAAACTTTTGCTTTTCTAAACTTTGCCAAATCACCAATATCGTTACCAATATTTGCATTTTCGGCTTTTGCATAAGTTAGAGTTGCACCCCAAACATCGTTTGTAAGTAGCAAAATATCTGCAAGTTCAATTTGACAAGAACCTTTTTGTTGTGCTGATAATCCTGTTATTTCTACTGCTTTTTCGAGTAAGGTTATTGCTTCAGTTGATTTATTCAAATAAAAAGCCTGTAAATGAGCTAAATCTTTAATGATATCAATACTTGTTGAAATATAACCAATTTCGTTAATTATTTCTAAATATTTAGTTTCTAAGTTTAAAATCTGGTCTGCTGTAGTTATTTCATTATTAATAACTTGATTATATAAAACTGTTAATATTCCAAACCTTGATTTATTATAATAAGCAAAAGATTTACCTTTGTCAATTACATACTGATATGCTTCGTAAGCGGTTGAATAATCGGCATTTGTAGAAGCAAGTTCAGCAATATTAAAAACTCTTACTCCTATTTCGTTATTTTTTATATCCAGTGATTTTGATTGAATATAAGCACTGTAATAATCTTGTTTTTGAGTATAATACCAAATCAGCAACTCTGTTAACGTATCATTTGTTTTTTCCTGAATTTTCAGTAAAATACTTTTTCTCAAGATTTCAGAAAATTCGTCGTTAATATCATTATTCAGATAATATTCGAAATAAGTTTTTAAAGTTGTGAGCTGTGTTGGAAATTCTTTCAGATATTCGAGATATTCATCAACCATTTCCTGTTTTTTCATCTGAATTGCATATAAATTAGCTAATTCGTAATGGTAACTTGCACCTGTATTTAATTTTGCCTGAAGGTAAACTTTTTCCGACCAATCGTATAATTTCTTTGCCGTAAATGAATTAGCAGCTGTAACAATTTTTGTATTATCTGTACCCAGATTATCTAAAACATATTGATATTTTTCGAGTGCAACTTTTTCATTTCCTTGCGAATAATAAATATAACCCAAATCAACATAATAAGAAATTTCGTCAGGCGATTTTTTCATCTGCTTTTTAACTCTCTTTTCGGCAGTTTCAAAATCTTCAAGAGCAATTAAACATTTTAAATAATAATCGAAATAAAAATTTGCATCTGAACTTGCATATAATTTATCAAACAAAACTGATGCTTTTTCATATTCTGAATTATTATAATATTGAATTGCAAGCTGATAATCGTTTTGCGAAAAAATATTCTGAGAAATCAGGAATAAAAACAAAGTAAAAAATATAGTAGAGATTTTTTTTATTAAGCAATTCATAAACTAAATATAATTTTTTTTGTGTAATATAAAAATTGTTTTATAATTTTACAATAAATTGAGATTGTTAAGATGTCGTAAAGTTAATCCAAAACTTGATATCAAAAATGTAAATCAATATTTTTAACAAAAATTAAAACAAAACATTATGAATAATCGAACTATATTAAAACGTTTTTTATTTTTAGTTATTTTATCAATATTTTTATATTCGTGTGGTAATTCAGAAAAACAAAGTTATATAGTTTCTGAAAATGAGCGGGAAACTTATTATAGTGATGATGATGAAAAAGTTGCATTTGTAAATTTAGAAGAAACTTCAGATTTAATAACTTCTTCACCCGATGCACCACCACCTCCGCCACCGCCTTCTGTATCAGAATTGACAGACGAAAATTCTGACCTTAAAATTGAAAAAAAGATAATAAAAACAGCAATATTGAATATTGAATTAAAAGAATATGCAAAAAATAAAGTATTGATAGATACTTTAGTTTCAAAATGGTCGGGTTATATTTCTGAAGAATATGAGACAAGGAATGATTTCTTGGTTTCTAATAATCTGAAAATAAGAGTTCCAAATGAACAATTTGATTTTCTAATAAATGAGATTATTGCTATTGCAAGTAAAATTGATACAAAACAAATTACAGCAGAAGATGTTACAGACCAGTATGTTGATGTTTATATGCGTTTGCAGACAAAAAAAGAGGTCGAACAACAATATATGGAAATTCTGAAAAAAGCTTACACCATTAGCGATATAATAAATGTAACAGAGCAACTTCGCCAGATAAGAGAGGAAATTGAAGCTAAAGAAGGTCAGTTAAAATTTATGGATAATCAGGTTTCGTATAGCACTATAAATTTGTATGTTTACGAAAATTTTACACCAGCCGAAGTACAAAAAAATAATTTCTGGCAAAAAGTTGGCGATTCGTTTGTAAGAGGTTGGAATGGAATTTTAATATTTTTCATTGGTATTTTTTCAATCTGGCCTGTACTAATAATTATTGCAGTAATTGTTTTACTGATAGTTAGAAAAGTCAGGAAATCGAGGAAAATAAATAAATAGTATTGTTAAATATTATAAACTAGTTAAATAACTTCTCGGAAGTTTTGAACTTCCGAGAAGTTAAGGAAACTACGAATAGTTATTAATAAAAAGTAAATCATTTAAAATAAATTATATAAGATGGTAAGAAATCCTGATTTTGACCAGATTAGACCTTACATAGATGAGGAAGTCCCTGGTGTTATTCAACGAATTGTAAATGAAAAAGGCTTTTTAAAAGTGATAGGATTTTTTTTTCCTGAAGTACCAATTGATGCAATTGTAAATAATTTATTACAAGTTAAATCAATTTACGAGTTTCAGTCGGGATTTGTAAAAAAACTAACTGAAAAAATAATTTCTTCAAGTACAACAAATTTAACTTCATCAGGTTTAGAAAATCTTGATAAGACCAAAAGCTATTTATTTGTTACAAATCATCGCGATATAGTTCTGGATTCATCGTTACTCAATTATGTCCTTTTTCATAAAGGTTTTGATACAACCGAAACCGGAATTGGAAGTAATTTATTAATATTGAAATGGATAACAGATTTGGTGAAATTAAATAAAACTTTTATTGTAAAACGCAATCTTCCAAAATTAGAATTTTATAATTATTCAATTTTGCTATCAAAATATATAAGATATACAATTACTGAAAAAAAAGTATCAATCTGGATTGCACAACGCGAAGGACGTACCAAAGATGGTTTTGATAAAACTCAATCAGGCTTACTTAAAATGTTCAATATTAGTGGTAAAAAAAGTTTTGAGGAAAATTTTAAAGAACTCAATATAGTTCCTGTAAGTATTTCTTACGAATTTGAACCTTGTGATGCAGAAAAAGTTACAGAGCTTTACAACAAAATGATTGATGTAAATTTTAAAAAGACAAAACTCGAAGATATGATGAGCATGGGAAAAGGTATGATAACTCCTAAAGGACATGTTCATTACTCATTTGGAACACCACTTAACCATGAAATTGATGATATACCCGATAGTGTAAATAAAAACGACAAGCTTCACAGCATTGCTGAAATTATTGATAAAAAAATATATCAAATGTACAGACTTACTCCTATTAATTATGCAGCTGCATCTTATCTTTTTGACACAGATATTTACAACGATAAATTTACAAAAGAAGATTTAGAAAAACTAGATGCATATATGTATAAATCAATGGCTAAAATGGTTGGAGACACAACTATAATGAGGAAAATGTTTCTTGAGATTTATGCATTTCCTGCACATAATTACGAAAAATATAAATCATTATAAGATGTATATCAATTTGAAAATTTGAAAATATTTAATTAAGATTCTATAAATTTTTAAGATTGCTTAAATTCTTAATTATTTGTTTATAAGTTTTTTAAGGCGATATATTCTACAAAAAAATAATTATTCAAATGAAAATATCAGATAATTACAAATATCTATCGAGTAAGGTTTTATATTTTGTAATTTGGTTTTTATTGACATTCACTTCTTTTGGAAATATTTATTTTTTTCGTGAATATTCATTAAACTACCGGAATGAATATTTATACAAAAAAAGTTGTAAAAAAAAAGGAGGTTTAAATTATACACAATATCTTGCATATAAAAACTTTATAGAGTTAATTTATAAACTAAAATCAAAATACAAATTTATTATCCAAAAACTGACCAAAATAGAAAATGTTTTATTTGCATTACATCAAATTTCTTTTAGTTCAATAAAACACAAATTCCATTATTTTATTGATAAACCACATTTTTCAGACTATTATTTTTCATTTTAATTTGTTATAATTATCAGATTTTGAATAATTTAAACTTAATGTATTTTAAGATTTAATTATAAATCTGAATAACTCAAAAACAAAATCAATTAACAATTTAAAACTATTAAAATGAATATAATATCAAATAAATTAGGTTATTGGGCTGCACTGCTAATAACAGTTACTTTCATTAGTTGGATTTTTTTATTTGTTGCAATTTTAATAACATCTCCAATGTTTATTTGGACAAATTTTTCGGATTTTTTAAAATATTACAACGATAATAATCAACTTTTACAAAATACCGCTAAAATTTTTATGCTTTTTTTTGGTTCATTGTTCGTTATTCTAATTAACAGTTTTTTAGACATTTCCAACGATAATTATAAAGCATTAGCTCGTCTAAGTTTAATTTTTGCCGTATCTTTTGCAATTTTGTCAAGTCTCCATTATTTTGTACAAATAAGTAATGTACGTATAAATTTAAATACAGGTAATAGTGAAGGTTTACAGAATTTTATTCAAGCAAATCCTACATCATTTTCATCAGCGATGAATATGCTGGGCTGGACATTATTTTTAGGATTATCTTCAATTTTTATATCTCCGTTTTTTTCTGGAAATCGATTAAATATAATTATCAAAATAGCCTTTATTGCAAATGGAATTTCTTGTTTTATAGCAGGTTTTGGCTACTTATTGCAAATTGATTTTATTACTTTTTTGTTTATCAACATTGGTGTTGGAGGTTCGATTCTTACTATTTCATTTTCATCAATTAAATTTTTTAAACAAAGAATTAAAAATATTTAGATTTTTATTTTATATATTTGAGTAATTTTTATTTGACAATATTTATTTACATTTAAAAACAAGTTTATGGTAAACAACTTTCAAATTTTATTAGACAAGATAAAAGGTTTTGAAACAGACCTTTATGGCAAAGATTTTTTATTAACATGGGAAAAATCCTTAGAAGAGTTAAAACAAGTTTTACTTGTAGCTAGAGCTTTAAAAATATTGAGAGATAATAATATATCAACTAGAGTTTTCGACTCGGGGTTAGCTGTATCATTATTCAGAGATAATTCTACAAGAACTAGATTTTCTTTTGCATCAGCTTGTAATTTACTAGGTCTTGAAGTTCAGGATTTAGACGAAGGAAAATCTCAGATTTCTCATGGCGAAACTGTTAGGGAAACAGCCAATATGATTTCTTTCTTGAGTGAAGTTATTGGTATTCGGGATGATATGTACTTAGGTGCAGGTAATACTTATATGCGTGAAGTTGGTGATGCTTTATCTGATGGTTTTATGAATAAAGTTTTGCCAAGCCGTCCGGGAATTGTTAATTTACAATGTGATATCGATCATCCAACTCAATCAATGGCTGATTTAATGCACTTACAACATTACTTTGGTGGATTAAAAAACTTAAAAGGAAAAAAAATTGCCATGACTTGGGCTTATTCACCAAGCTACGGAAAACCACTTTCTGTTCCACAAGGAATTATTGGATTGATGACCAGATTTGGAATGGAAGTTGAATTAGCTTATCCTGAAGGTTACGGTTTAATACCTGAAGTAGTTGAAGTTGCAAAACAAAATGCTGAATTGAGCGGTGGAAGTTTTAAAATTGTAAATTCAATGGATGAAGCATTTACAAATGCAGATATAGTTTATCCTAAAAGCTGGGCACCATTCCATGTTATGGGAAAACGAACAGAATTATTGAGAGCAAACGATAATGCTGGCTTGAAAGACCTTGAAAAACAATGTTTAGCTGAAAATGGAAAACACAAAGACTGGGAATGTACTGCTGACAAAATGAAATTGACTAAAGGTGGCGAAGCTCTGTATATGCACTGCTTACCAGCTGATATTACAGACGTTTCATGCAAAGCAGGTGAAGTTTCTAAAGATGTTTTCGAAAAATACAGAATACCAACTTACATTGAAGCTGGTTATAAACCTTATATTATTGCTTCAATGATATTTACAAACAAGTTTAAGAATCCTGCAAAAGTTCTTAAAAATCTTGTTAAAGAACCTTTCTCTAGAGTTTTGAATTTTTAATTTTCTGAAAATAAAAGAACCCGCAGAAATCTGCGGGTTCTACAAAAAACGTACAAGGAAAAATTTGTATTAAATCCCTCTCCTTATTTAATACACTACAAATTAACAAATTATTTTTTATATTTACAAATGTAATTTACAAATTGTACTGTTGTAAATACATTTATGATATATTTTTTATATTTATACAAATAGCTGATAACATGAGTAATGTTGTTATTTAATTGTTAATCAGATAAATAATTTAATTGTCTTTATATTAAGTCTTTAAATAATTTACTAGAAATATGTTATCAAACATATTTATTTTTCGATATTTATTTTAAGAAATCACATAAAACACAATTTTTTCATAATTTATTATATATCGTTATTCTAGTAAAAACTCCGTCAGACGGATTTTTTTTATTTTAGTCTGTCTTTGAATGGTTCAAAAGTCATAAAATCTGCGTGATGAACTACAAAAGCTTCGGTAGTTCTTTTAACCATATCGCCTTCACCTGCATGAGTAGCAATAATATGACAAACTTCAGCCGGAACTCCGCATTGTTCTGCCAATGAAACTCCAGAAAACGGATGTCGTAAATATTTTCCATATTTTCCCTGAAATGACTTACCATTAGCATCAAGTTCGTATTCAAGAAGTTTACCAACATCAGCAAGAATTGCTCCTGCAATCAAAACATCCATATTTACAGGTAAATCTTTGCCATAGAATTTGTTCATTTGTTCGCCGCAATCTTTTGCAATGTGAACAACCGAACGTTTATGAGCCATAAAACTGACTTTCATATCTGGTCCTGCAAGTAATGTAAATGGTATAACATTCAAATCCTCAGCTTTTAAAACACTTCGTTCAAGAGCCAATTCCCATGTTTTTGCAGTTTTGCTGCGAAGGTCTTCGTTTTTAATCCATGCTAATTCTTCGCCCCATAGTTTTTTTACTTCTTCTTTCATAAATAAATTTAGTATTTAATAGTTAATGAGTTGCTTAAAGATTTGGAAAATTTAATTTACAATCAATGAATAATTTCCAAATCCAAATTAATATTTATATGAAAATAAGTTACTTAAAGATTTGGGAAATTTAATTTACAATCAATTAATAATTTTCCAAATCTAAATTAATATTTATATGAAAATAAGTTACTTAAAGATTTGGAAAATTTAATTAAAAAACAAAAATAATTTTCCAAATCATAATTTGGTTTTATTTGAAAATTAAGAATTTAACTTCGTGAGCGTTGTCTTTTGTACCACAATGATAATTAAGACCTTCGTCTATGAAACTTTTTTTCTCATAGATATAAAATCCACTGCATTTTGGAAAATTCATTAGCCAACTTCCTGAATATGTTGTTTCTGTTGAAAGTCCACCCCAAACATAAGTTTCTACAAAAAAGAATACTTTGCTTCCGTTGCCCATTGCCTTAACAGCTTCTTCAACGCTTGTGGTTTCTGTAGGTCCCTCGTAAAGAAGTGTTTCATAAATTGAACTAAGACTTTTCTGGTCAATTAACAGTTTATCAACATCAATACCTGAGTATTCTTTGATGTAAAGTTCATAAATTGCCGGTAACCATGTATCATCTTTTTGAGCATAAAGTTCGAAAGAAGTCTGTGCAAATGATGAAAAAGTAAGAATCATCATAAAAGTAATAAAAATTGATTTTTTCATTTTATTGATTTTTAAATATATAACGTGTTAAATTTTGAGTTTAAATATATGGATTTTGTAGCGAAATTTCATTAACATTCTGTCTTTTTTTTAAATAATATTGAACCTAATTTCCAACCAAATATATTTCCGAAATTGAAAAGCTGTGGTTTTTTTCTTCACCTTCATAAATATCAATGATTTTCAGACGTATTTTTTTTATTTCAAGTTTGCCGGGTTTGTTGTCAATTAAAAAAGCTATTCCTTGAAATGTTAATGCATCACCATCTGCAATAATTGTTGCTAAACCATTTATATTAAGTATATTTTTATATTTGTTTTCACTCAAAAAAATAGTTTTATTTCCTTCGGGTTCGTTCCAAGGTTCGGTATTATATTCAATAGTGTCATTTATAAGAACTTTACAAAATTTTATTTTTCCGTTTTTATTGTAATTTTCTTCATCTGAAAAATTTCCGTTTAATGCTAAAATTCCTGATACTAAAACGTTACCAATGTATTTTGTGCGAGGGATTTCATTATATACAATTTCAATCCAATCTCCGGCTTCACCTGTCCAACAAGTTGCAGGATTATTGTCAATTAGATTTTTTACTTGCTCAGGATTCGCTGACGCATATATTTTATTTATAATTATATTTTTAATATCATTGTTTTCAATATATTCAGACATTTTTAAATGAGTGTTATTGTAGTGAATATTAATTCTGTCAGAGGAATTTAAATCATAATTTTCTGTTTTAAAAGTATATAGACTTTTAATATTGGTAAAACCTTCGATTCCTTCAACAATGTAATCACAATTGTTTTTAATTAAATCACTTATATCAATTGTTACGGAAAAATTATTTACAATTCCATCTCCCCATTTTGAAGACGGAAAAAGATGATATGTAAAATGTCGGTCAGTATATCTGGGAATAAAACAAAATCCAGGGAGTTTATCTCTTTTAGTATTTTCGACTTTGTATTTAATTGTAATTTCTTTTTCTTTGTTTTTGTCGAAATCTAATTTTAGAATATACCATTTTCGTGTAATATTTATGCTGTCTTTTTCATGATAAATACCTTCATTTAAATTTTCCGTTAGTGCTAAATATAAATTTTCGGAATACCATGTTGATGTTTTTAATTCGGTTGAATCTTCAAAGGCATAAAAATACTCAACAATTTTTTTATTCCATGTCCATGTAAAGGGATTTGGATCCGGTGTATCTCCATAAAACCAATCAGCTTCGTAAACATCAACCGGAAAACCATACATAATATTATTGGCTTCACCGTTATTTTTCAGTAAATAAGTAACCTCAATAATTGTAAAATCATCTTCAATTTTGATAAATAAATCTTCTTTTAAAATCGAAATATCTGCTTTTTGCATTAATTTAATATTTCCTGTTTTTCGAAAATGAGAAATATCAACAGGTCCTCCATTTGCTAAAACAATTGTTATTAAAAACAAATTGTAAATAATCAGGAATATTTTTTTCACGAAATTTTAATTTTTTTTTAAGTTTGTATTTTGTATTTATAATTTTATTTTATATATTTGCAACGGTTGGGACGAAAGTCTCGACCCTAATGGGGAGAGTAGCATGCTACACCCCTTTTTTTATTTTAGGACTTTTAATTTTTCCTTTAAAAGTCATATTTACAATTTCTTTCCTATTAAATTGAAAAATTTCCTCGTTAAAAATTACAATAATATTTCTTATACTTTTTGAACGTTGTACCCGATTATAAATTCCATTTTCAAGTTTTGAGATACTAATTTTACTTTCAATTTTTAAGACGATATTATTTGCCTGTTCTTTGGCATCTCTAATTTCGTTATCAATTGCAGATTCCGTTCCTTTTCGGTTTGTTTTAAACTCCCAATTTTCGTTATTTAATTGAGCATCACTATTTTTATGAGTATCAATTTTTGGTAATAAATATATTTTATAACCAAGTGAAGTTAAAATATTTGCAATAGATATATTATCACCCATCTCATTTGCTGCATGTTTACGGTGCATAATTACAAATCCACCTGTTTTTTTATTAAAGTATATTTGTTGCCATTCGACTGAATTACAGTTATTGTAAATTTTAAAATGTTTTTCAATTATATCATTCATTAATAATTTTTTACAAACATATATTCTTTTTATTTTGGAATTACTTTTAATAAAAAACCCTGCAAGGTCATAAAAAATCTTACAAGGTTTTTAAATATTATAAAAATTTTCTGATTATTTCAACTTAGCAATAATTGCATCAGCCATTTGTGAAGTAGAAGCAGCTCCTTTGTTTACAACATCTGCACTTCCCGACATTTTCATCATATCATAAGTTCTAACTTTTCCTTCAGCTATTACATCAGCTACAGCTTTTCTTATTTTTGCTGCAATTTCTTTTTCGTCAATGTATTCTAGCATCATTACTGCTGCTTCAACCATTGCTATTGGATTAACTATTGATACCGGATAATCTGCGTATTTAGGTGCAGAGCCGTGAGTTGGTTCAAAAACTCCAATTCCTGATTCTTGATTATATTGTGCACTTGCTGCAAATCCTAAACCACCTATAAGTCCTGCGAAACCATCAGATGCAATATCTCCAAACATGTTACCTGCAACTATAACTCCGTATTCTTCAGGATTTTTAGTTAACCACATCATTTGAGCATCAATGTTTGTATTATAAAGCTTAATTTCTGGATATTCGTTTTTTTGCATTTGTAGAGCAAGTTTATACATCATACCAGAAGTTTCGCGGATAACGTTAGGTTTTTCGCAAAGTGTAACTGATGGATAACCAAATTTCTTAGCATGTTCAAATGATGCTTTTAAAATTCTGGTTGTATATTTTTTTGTGAATATTCTGGTTGAAACTGATAATTCTTCTTTTGGACAGTTCCCAAAATTTTTCACAAATGCTTTGTGAGACATAAGTCCGTCATAAACAAGTTGTGGAGGATTTGACCATTCAACGCCACCGTAAAGTCCTTCTGTATTCTGTCTGAAAATAACAGCATCAACCATTGGTTCTTCAACTCCACCGGTTGCAGAACGTCTGATAAAATTCAATGGATTACCTAAATATGAACGACATGGACGCATACAAATGTCCAAATCAAAATGTTGTCGTAAGCCAACGATTGGACTTGCATATACAAGATTTTTTTCTTTTAATTCAGGTGCTAATTCATTAAATGCTTCGTCTTTAGGTTTTGAAGTAATTGCTCCGAAAAGTGCGATTTTATGCTCTTTTATTAAATCCAAAGTACGTTGTGGAAGAGGATTTCCTTCTTTACACCAAAATTCCCAACCAATATCAGCATGTACATAATCTGCTTCAAAACCAGCAGCTTGTAATACTCTTAAAGTTTCATCTAATACAGGTTTTCCTATTCCGTCGCCGGGCATTGTTACGATAGTTCTTTTTGCCATAAATTTAAAGTTTAAAAATAAATTTTGAAATAATTAATAACAAATAAAAGCAAATTTAATTATATGATTCATTGATTTTTGTCATTATATATAATTAAATTTCGTTAATTTTTTTACTGAACTGTTTATCAGTATCAATTTTTATTGATATTTTTATAAAATTTACTTTTAATCTAAAAAAATGAATACAGAATTTACTCTAACAACCCCAGCTTTGCTTTTTTCTGCAATTTCATTGATATTATTAGCTTATACAAATAGATTTATGGGCTATGCAAGTTTAATAAGAACTTTGCACGAAAAATTTAAAACAAACCCTGATGAAGTTTTGCAAGGACAGATTTATAATTTAAGACGACGACTATATCTTACTAAATACATGCAAATTACGGGGGTTTCAAGTTTGTTTTTGTGTGTTGCCACGATGTTTTTAATTTTTGTTGGTGAACAGATTTTAGCTACATGGATTTTTGGAATAGCACTGGTATTATTAATAGCATCTTTGGGTACATCAATTTATGAGATTCAAATTTCTGTAAAAGCTCTCGAACTACACTTGAGTGATATGGAAAATAAAGAAAATTAAATATTTAGGTATTAATTATTGTAGATAGTGATTGAAAGAAGACACTGGAATTTCAACTTTAGTTGAATTTGGACAATAAATTTATTTATTGTAAAATATTTAAATTTAATCAACTAAAGTGATGTTCCGTGACGGCTTAAAATGAAAATTATCAAATTTGAAGAGTTTTCTTACATACACTGTTAATAAAGTTACCGTAAATTAGTAAAAATAATTTTTAAATATTTCTATGCAACTTCTTGCAAAAATTCATAATTTTGAGAAATTTTTAAATAAATAAATACAAATGAAAAACGCAATTGGACGCGAAATTCCTGAATTTATAGAAGGCTACGGAAAAACAGAACCTTATCAGGGAGCATGGGAAAAACTGAAAAAAGGTTGGATGGAAGAAGTTACCGTTCCTGCACCTAATAAAGCGAAACTTCCTCATTTTAACAAAATTTGCGAAAATTTAGAAGAGGCTATAAAAAAAACAAACCCCAGAAATGGAATGACTGTAACATTCCACCATCATTTGCGAAATGGCGATGAAATTTTAAATCAATCAATTGAAATTCTAGCCAAAATGGGAATAAAAGACATTACACTGGCAGCATCTTCACTCAATGATTGTAACGACCCTATTTTAAAATACATAGAAGATGGCACTATTACTAAAATCTGGACATCAGGACTTAGGGGGGGACTGGGAAGAGCGGTTTCTCGAGGAAAATTAAAACATCCGGTAATTATTCATTCTCACGGTGGTAGAGTAAGAGCAATTCACACAGGCAGAATTCAAATTGATTTGGCAATCATTGCAGCATCAGCAGCAGACGAGGAAGGAAATTGCACTGGAGCACATGGCAAATCAGCTTTTGGTTCAATGGGTTATGCAATTATTGATGCACGATATTCAAAACAAGTTATTGTAGTTACTGATAATCTGGTTGAGTTTCCTTGCGTTCCGGTTTCGGTTAGTCAGAATTTTGTTGATTATGTAGTAAAAGTTGATTCTATTGGAGATGCATCAAAAATAGCCACAGGTACAACTCGTATAACCAAATCGCCTATGGATTTGAGAATTGCAAAAATTGCTGCAGATGTAATTGAACATTCAGGTCTTTTCAAAAACGGTTTTTCTTTTCAAGTAGGTGCTGGTGGAGCATCTTTGGCTGTTGCAAAATATATACGCGAAAAAATGCGAAATCAAAACATAAAAGGTAGTTTTCTTCTTGGTGGAGTAACATCGTATTGTGTTGATATGCTCGAAGAAGGTTTATTTCGCTCAATTTTTGATGTTCAGTCTTTTGATGCTGCAGTAAGTACCTCGTTATTAAATAACAGACATCATATCGAAATTCCTGCTGCTTTGTATGCAAATCCATTTAATTGTGGTTGTATGACTAACAAACTTGACATTGTAGTACTTGGAGCTTTGGAGATTGATTTGAATTTTAATGTTAATGTAATTACTGGTTCTGAAGGTAATATTCGTGGTGCTTCGGGAGGTCACTCTGATACAGCATCAGGTGCAAAACTTACAGTTGTTGTATGTCCTTCGTTTAGAAGCAGAATACCGATTGTTAAAAATGAAGTTCACACTGTTGTAACTCCGGGTGAAACTGTACATGTTATTGTAACAGAAAGAGGTTCGTGTGTTAATCCTATGTTTCCTGAGTTAGAGGCAAATCTTAGAAAAGCCGGATTAAATATTAAAACAATTCAAGAACTTAAAGATGAAGTTGATAGCATTGTAGGAATCGCTAAACCTGTTGAATTTACTGACAGAATAGTTGGACTGCTTGAATATAGAGATGGAACTATTATTGACGTTATTAAGCAAATAAAGGAATAAAAGACAATAAAGGTTAAAAAATACTGATAAATAAATTTCAGATTCTGAAATATCTTGTAAATTATTTTGTAATAAACTATGACAACAGATATAAATATTCTTGATAAAATACTGAAAGCCCGCGAAAATCGGGCTTTTTTACGGAAAAACATTTCTGAAAAAAACGTTATATCCATAAGTTTAAGTCTGAATATTCCTGGTTATCCAAAATCAAATGAATTAATTACATCTTTTTTTGAACAAATTTTATCCGAACTCGAAATTTATCTTTACTCTAACAGAATCTGTGTAGAAAATTCGGAAAAAATAATTGACGAAGCAGGAAACTTCTGGATTTCAGCAATAAATACAAATAATATTTCTGAATTTGAAATAAAATTGTTAACCGAAAAATTTGAAGAAAATCACAATGTAGGAAGAATTATAGATGTTGATATTACAAACGTAAAATGTGAAAATGTAAGTTCGGGAAAAGCAAAAAAATGTATTATATGTGATTTACCGGCAATAGTTTGCATGAGGAATAATAATCATTCTAATATCATAATCCGCAATATTATTTTCGATTTAATTACAAATTATTTATCTGAAATAAGGAAAGAAAAAATTATTCACAGAATAACTGAAATTGCAATCAAATCATTGCTTTACGAAGTTTCTCTCACACCAAAACCCGGACTTGTTGATTTTGAAAAAAATGGGTCGCACAACGATATGGATTATTTTACATTTTTAAATTCAACAGCTGCTTTATCTCCATATTTCAGTGAATTAGCAAAAAAAGGATTTGATTTTAAAGACGATTTTAAAAATGCCTTGCCAGTAATACGGAATATTGGGCTACAAATGGAAAGTGCAATGTTTAAGGCTACAAATGGAGTGAATACTCAAAAAGGTCTCATTTTTTTACTTGGGCTAAGTATTTTTTCTGCTGCAAATATTTATTCAAATTATCACAAAATAGATTATAGAATATTTGAAGAAACAATTAAAAAAATATGTTTCAAATTATTTGAAAATGAATTAAATAATAGTTCAAATTTTCAAACACACGGTGAAATATCGTTTAAAAAATTTGGAAAAATTGCCGGTGGAGCACGTCTTGAAGCAGAACTTGGTTTTCCAACGGTCTTTAATTTTGGACTGCCCGTTTTTGAAAATGAACTAAAAAAAGTGAACAAAATAAAAAAAGAAAATATTAACTTTGCACTTCAAAAAACTTTAATATCAATAATATCTGAGAATAATGATACAAACATTTTATTCAGAAAAGATGAAAAAGTGCTCGAAAATTTGAAATCAATTGCAAAAAAGGTACTTAATGAAAAAATTAAATATTCAGAGTTAGAAAAATTCTGTAAATCGGAAAATATTTCGCCCGGCGGTTCAGCTGATTTATTGGCAATTACCGTTTTTATTTATTTTGTAAAAGATGTTTTATAATAAAATAATATGAGTATTGAAAATACAGATTATCGCTACGAAAAGCTTGATTTAGAAAATCCTTTTGATGTTAAACTTGTAAAAGATTTTCTTGCAAAACAAGATTTTGATTACAATCCAAAAGAAGTTGACTGTACAATGATTATTTATAATCTTAATAATAAGATAATTGGAACAGGCTCTTACAAAACCAGAACATTAAGGTATATAGCAGTAGCACCAGAATACAGAGAATCAACTGCCTTTGCCGATATTGTTACGTATCTAACTAATTTACTGCTCGAAACCCATAGCCATACTTTTGTTTTTACTCGTCCTGATAAAGCTAAACTTTTTGAAGGACTTGGATATTCAGAAATTGCCAGAGCCGAACCTTTATTTGCAGTTCTTGAGTTTGGTTTCAGAACTATAAAAAATTATCAGAATTATTTACAAGATATTAAAATTAAAACATTTACAAACCAAATAGCAGCAATTGTAGTAAATTGCAATCCTTTTACAAATGGTCATAAATATCTGATTGAAAAGGCTTCGGCTGAAAACGAACTTGTATATCTTTTTGTGGTTGAAGAAAATCTTTCGGTTTTTCCGTTCGAAATTCGCTGGAAATTAATTAAAAATGGAATAATACATTTGCCAAACGTAATAATGGTAAAAGCAGGACATTATATTGTTTCAGGGGGAATTTTCCCAAGCTATTTTCTTAAAAATGAAGCTATTGATTTGATATCAGAAAAGCAAGCAGAACTTGATGTTACAATTTTTGCTGATTATTTCGTACCAATTCTAAATATTAAAAAAAGATATATTGGAACTGAAAACTACTGCGTTACAACAGCTGCTTATAATAAAGCAATGCACAAAATTTTACCACAAAAAGGAGTTGAAGTTATTGAAATTACCAGAAAATCAGCAGGTGATGAAAGTAATTTCATAAGTGCTTCAAAAGTCCGTGAGGCAATTAAAAACGATAATTTGTTAATTATCAAAGATTTTTTACCTCAATCAACATTTGAATTTTTAACCTCAGAAGATGCAAAAGAAATAATTGAAAAAATAAAAAAAGGAAGTGGAAGACATTAATATTTACTATATTGTGATTTAAATTCATAAAAAAATATCTTCAATTCAAAAATAACTATTTGTCTTTTTTAGTAGAAAGTTATTATTAATTTTATCAATCCAATTATTATTTCTCCATTGTCTTCTCTCTTGGCATATTTTATTTACTTGATATATATTTGTTTATTGTTTATATCTATGTTTTATAGTTAGTAATGCGAATTAAGGGTTGAAATTTATAAATGAAATTAAAACCCTGTATGTCATCGTAGAAAGAACTTGTGGAAAAAAGAGAAGAACACAAAGTTGTAAAATATGAAAAAAAAGTTTTCTGTTTTTCAACTTTACATTTATAACTTACTCATTTATAATCCACAAGTTGCTTCCAGCATGACAACCTCATTTTTTATTTACAACCCTTAATTTGCGTTAATCACTTAACATTAATCACTAATTACTAAAAATTTATGCCTTCAAATAAAAGACTTTCATTTTTGGACAGAAATCTAACTTAATGGATATTTCTGGCTATGGCAATTGGTGTTGGTTCGGGATATTTATTTCCTTCAATTGCAAATTTCTGGAACAGTTTAAGTTCTGGAACTACAAATATTACTATTGCTATCTGATTAATTGTCATGATGTTTTCTCCGTCGGCAAAAGTTAAATACGAAGAATTGAAAGATGTTTTTCGTGATAGAAAAGTTCTTTTACTTTCGTTAGTTCAAAACTGGATAATTGTTCCAATTTTAATGTTTGTACTTGCAATTGTTTTTCTGAAAGATTATCCGCATTAAATGTACGGATTGATAATGATTGGTTTAGCACGATGTATTGCAATGGTAATTGTTTGGAACGATTTAGCAAAAGGGGACACCGAATATGCTGCAGGATTAGTTGCTTTTAAATCAATTTTTCAGGTATTATTCTTTTCGGTTTATGCTTACTTTTTTATAGTTTATCTGCCTCCAAAATTAGGAATTCAAATTCCGCAAGATGTTGCTAATGACATTGATAAAATCACAATCAGCGAAATTGCAAAAAGCGTATTTATTTATCTCGGAATACCGTTTTTAGCCGGAATGATTACTCGATATTCATTAATAAAACTGAAAAATAAAGAATGGTATCAAACCAAATTTATTCCAAAAATTAGTCCGCTTACGCTGATAGCTTTGCTTTTTACAATACTTGTAATATTTTCGTTAAAAGGAAATTACATAGTAAAACTTCCGTTAGATGTTTTAAGAATTGCAATTCCGTTGACAATTTATTTTTTGGTGATGTTTTTCATTTTATTTTTTATCAGTAATAAAATGGGAACAAACTACGAAAAAACCACAACATTATCATTTATAGCAGCAAGTAATAATTTTGAATTGGCCATAGCCGTAGCAATAGCAATTTTCGGAATCAATTCGGGCGAAGCAATTGCAGCAGTTATCGGTCCGTTGGTAGAAGTTCCGGTTCTTATTCTTTTAGTAAAACTTGCACTTAAATTTAAAGCGAAATATTTCGAAATTCATTGATACAAATTAATTGCTAACAATATTTTATCGTACGAGGTATATAGTTGATTAAATTTAAATTATAGCTTCTTAAAGTACTATTAGCTAAGCTGAAAAAGTACCAACAAGTTGACTGCCTATGGGGCTTGAAAGAGTTGTTACAAAATGACATTTCGGTCATTTTAACTCATTAATTTGAATTAATTATAAATTTTAAACAAAATCTTATGATAATATAAATGATGCAATGATTTGGAAAATAATTGTAAAAGATTTTCCTCTACTTGAAAAAGAAGTAAATAATATTTTAAGTGAAGATATTATAACATAGAATCCACATTCCATAACATAAAACCATACTTTGGTTACATAACCAATTTTATTATTTCAAAATCATTTATCATTGTTAAGAATTTATTTCGATATTAAATCTTGTAATTTACATATCTAATCAAAATATTAATTAACATTAAAAAATGAAATCATGAAAACTTTAAAATTTATTTTTCTGCTTATTTTCTGCACTATATCTTTAAATTTGTATTCCATAAATATTTGTTATAAAAATTTAAAAATAAAAACAGATAGTACAATCTCAGTAAATCAGACAACTACAAATAATTGTATTGAAAAAAGTCAAACAAATTTTGATGAAAAAACTTCAAATCCACGTTTATATTTTGCAATTACATTATTAATTTTAAGTTTAATTGGAATAATTTTATTCCCATTGAGTTTTTTAGTGTTCATTCCGGCTTTTATTCTAATTTTTTCTAAAAAGACAGAAAATAATCCCAAAAGTAAAGATATTAAAAAAATTTCTAAACTTTCACTCATAAGTGGTTTTATTCAAATACTTGTTGCTATTGTAGTTTTTCTTTTTTATATGGGTGGAGGTGCTTAAAATTCATTGATTTAGAAATTGATGTTTAAAAAATAGTTTTTGCCACCATCTCTCGCAAATTTTCCGTAGGACATTGTGGGGGATTCATTATTCTGCAATTGCTTCTCTAATAATTGACCAAACAATGCTTTGAGGTAACTCGCAAAATACAAGACTACCTATTCCGCTAATGCAACCTGATCCCTGCTTGCATTCTGAAAAGCCGGTTTTTTCAACACAATAACAACCATCGCCAGGTCCAAATGGGTAGGAGTTTGTACTACTTTGACAAAATGCTTCCCAGTTTTCGTCAGTAGATTTGACAAGAAACTCTTTGGCAGATAAAAGGGTTAGCTCTTGCATTTGTACTAAACCTGATTTACTATGTTGAATTGTAAGTCCAAGTTTGACAACTATTTTTGCAAACAGTACCTTTAGTTCAATATTGTCAGGGTCTTTGACAGCCTCAATATCATACTCACGGATAAAATCATATAAATTATTGCAAGTATTAAACATAATCATAAGTCTTTAATAATTTGATAGAAAATCCTTCACTTATCTTTACATAACCCCGTTCCAGCAAGTTTTCAGTAAGATAAATTGTTGTTTATTAAATTATAGAGATTACATCTCGTCATTGTTATGAAAAAACAAAACATACCACAAATGTAAATATTTATTTAATTTTTTTGATGTTATAAAACTGCTTATTGCTGCAAATTTTTTCCCAACAAATCTCGGTTCTATGGTTTTTGCAAAATACTTGTCCGTAAACATCACCAAAAAAAGTCATTTGAGTAAGATTCTTTTTTGCTGATATACAACAATATAGCAAACAAGTAATTATATAGCAAAAAAATTTCAAAAACTGTTAGAATTTTAGTAACATTGTAAAGCAAACACCATGTTTAACTAAAAAACTAACAGTTATGAATTCTTTCGAAAAAGAAAAATATTTTTCAGAGTCAAATGCGAAGTTAAAACAAATAATTGACTTTATAAATAATGATAGTGAAAATTTTGAAGCTCATAAAATTGAAGAGCATATTTTAACAGAATTACTTCAAATTGGAAAATCTTTGTTAAGTGGCTGTTTTGCAGGAATTAAACAAAATGATGTAGGCGAAAGCGTAATTAATTCAGACGGAATAGAGATAAAAAAACATAAAAAAACAAAGCGAAAGTATTTTTCTGTTTTTGGCAAGATTGACATAGAACGCCAAGTATATTGGATAAAAGGAATAGATAAAGTTATACCGCTAGACGAACATTGTAATCTACCAGAAAAAATGTATTCATATTATTTACAGGATATTATAAATGATTTTTCGGT
>Ga0316608_1000335_pt1 | contig 23415 bp, 17 predicted proteins | sample MIS2016152B_MG_FD_207673 | JGI IMG/M metagenome (GOLD analysis project Ga0316608, IMG submission 207673) | Microbial mat bacterial communities from Middle Island sinkhole, Lake Huron, Michigan, United States - MIS.2016.152B | ecosystem: Environmental > Aquatic > Freshwater > Lake > Sediment...
CTTTGGGAATGAAAGAAGTTCACAAAACATTTCCGTGGGTACATAGTGCTATTGGAAATGCAAAAAAAATAATGTTGGGATTTCATCATAGCGTAGGTATACTAATATGTCTAAATAATTTAGAATTGAACACAAAGACACGGAGACACAAAGTATTTTAATTTAGTGTCTTAGTGACTTCGTGTTAAAAAATAAAATCCAAATTATATTCACAATTTAGTATAAAGATTATTTGCAAAGTTATTTGGATGAATTTTGTTATAAATTTAACAGACGTTATATCCCTGAGTTGTTTGATAGAGTTGTAATTGCTTGTATGATTTCAAAAAAATAATTTTAGGCGTAATTGCCGATAGTCATTTAATATTTTACATATTCGAAAAGAAAGACATTTTAAAAATCCTTAAAAGAGAAGAAACCCGCAGATATATAAGACTTCAGAAATTGAAACATTTTGTAAATTATGAACTTCAAATAATGAAAAATGCTTTTGATAAACTGTCAGAAATATAAATATATATTACTTTTTATTTCGGTTTTATTGTTTTTAATTGAGCTAAAAAAAGCAAACTTGTGTTGTGTTATACTAAACCGACATCAAAAACACCACTACACCGTTGAGGTGTTTTTACCTCAAAGCGTAGAATATCAGGTGAAAACATCTGATATATGTATATTTTTATCGCGAAACTTGATGACGATTTAGTATTAAATTGATATTATAGTTATAATTTACGTTTTATATTCTCTAAAAGAAATAAAATAAAAAAAGCGAACTAAACTAGATCGCTTTTTTTATATCTTTATCCTTTTTGAGCTTCGGCTCCGCCTACTATTTCTAATATTTCTTTTGTGATTGATGCTTGTCGAGCCTTATTGTAAGTCAGTGTTAATTCTTTAATCAAATCAGTTGCATTGTCTGTGGCTTTGTGCATTGCAGTCATACGTGCACCATGTTCAGAAGTGCTTGAGTCTAAAATTGCCTTATATAACTGTAATGTTAAAGTTCTAGGTATTAGATTTTCCAGAATTAAACCTTTATCAGGCTCAAAAATATAATCTGAATGAATACCAACTTCACTTTCAAACTCAATTGGAAGAAATGGTTCTACTCTTAAATCCTGAACTGCAACATTTTTAAAACTGTTATAAATCAGTTCAATTCTATCATAAAATTTTTCTTCAAACAAATGCATTAATTTTTCTGATATGCTTAAAACATTGTTATATTGCAAATCATCATAAATATGATTGTGTTCTTCTAAAATTTTGTATCCTTTTTTCAACAAATTTTCATAACCTCTTTTCCCAATAGTCAGTATTCCAACATTTCCATGTTTATATTGATTTGAATATTTTTCTTGAATTAAGAAGTTTGTTTGTTTTATAATATTAGAATTAAATGCACCGCAAAGACCCCTGTTTGAACTTATAACAACTAATAAAATTCTTTCGGGTTTTCTGTTTTGTGCAAACGGATTACTTTCCAAATCATGTACCGAACTACATAAATGTTGAAGAATTTCAGTTAATTTTTCGGCGTAAGGTCTCATGTGCGTAATTGCATTCTGAGCTTTCCTTAATTTTGCAGCCGAAACCATCTTCATGGCAGAAGTTATTTGCCTTGTTGATGATACTGAATTTATTCTGGTTCGAATTTCTTTGAGATTTGCCATTTAAATTGTATATTATTTTAAAATTGAAAACTGAAAGATAAATCAGGTTTAAATCTCAATTTTCAATTTATAATTTTAAAATTTCAACAACTATGCTTTATATTTTGAAGCTAATTCTTTTGCTAATTTCTCTAATTTCGATGTTATTTCATCATCAATTTTACCTTTAGCCAAAACATCAAGAATGTCTTCTTTGTGTTTCATTTCAAGAAAATCAATAAACTCTTTTTCAAATGCTTTAATTCTGGTTAACGGAACTTCTCTTAACAAGTTAAATGCACCACAATAAAGAATGGCTATTTGTTGGTCAACTCTATAAGGAGCAAATTGTCCTTGTTTAAGTATTTCAACGTTTCTCTTTCCTTTTTCTAAAATTGCAAGTGTCGCTGCATCTAAATCTGAACCAAATTTTGCAAATGCTTCGAGTTCACGAAATTGAGCTAGGTCAATTTTTAATGTTCCAGCTACTTTTTTCATAGCTTTAATCTGAGCATTTCCTCCAACCCGAGAAACAGAAATCCCAACATTAATTGCCGGACGAACACCCGAGTTAAATAAATTTGACTCTAAAAATATCTGTCCATCTGTAATTGATATTACATTAGTTGGAATATATGCCGAAACGTCTCCAGCCTGAGTTTCAATAATTGGAAGAGCTGTTAACGAACCACCACCTTTTACAAGATGTTTTATAGATTCCGGAATATCGTTCATTTGTCTGGCAACATCATCATTATTAATAATTTTTGCTGCTCTTTCAAGTAATCTTGAGTGTAAATAAAATACATCACCAGGATAAGCTTCTCGTCCCGGTGGACGTCGTAGTAATAATGAAACTTCACGGTACGAAACTGCTTGTTTTGAAAGGTCGTCAAAAATTATTAGTGCGGGTCTTCCGGTATCTCTGAAATATTCGCCAATTGCTGCTCCTGCATAAGGTGCATAAAATTGTAATGCTGCCGGTTCTGATGCTGTAGCAGTTACAATTACTGTATAAGCCATTGCACCTGTTTTTTCGAGTGTTTTTGCTATGTTTGCAACTGTAGAACCTTTTTGTCCTACGGCAACATATATACAAAATACAGGTTCGCCTTTTTCGTAAAATTCTTTTTGGTTGATAATTGTATCAATAGCAATTGCTGTTTTTCCGGTTTGTCGGTCGCCAATAATTAATTCACGTTGACCTCTTCCTATCGGAATCATTGAGTCTATTGCCTTAATACCTGTTTGTAAAGGTTCTTTTACCGGCTGTCTGTAAATTACGCCCGGAGCTTTTCTTTCAAGAGGCATATCATATTTTTCACCGGTTATTTCGCCCTTTCCATCAATAGGTTCTCCTAATGTATTAATAACTCTTCCTAAAAGTCCCTCTCCAACTTTAATAGAAGCAATTTTTTGAGTTCTTTTTACGGTATCACCTTCCTTAATGTGTTCTGATGGTCCAAGCAATACAGCTCCAACATTGTCTTCTTCAAGATTTAGAACAATTCCTTTTACTCCATTTTCAAATTCAATCATTTCGTTTGCTTGCACATTTGATAATCCATAAATGCGTGCAATTCCGTCGCCAACCTGTAAAACAGAACCTACTTCGTGTAATTCTGCTTCGGTTTTAATTCCGGCTAATTGTTTTTTTAGAATATCAGAAACTTCTGCAGGTTTTAATCCAGCCATTATATTTGATTTTAAACTGTTTGCAAATTAATTTATACTGTTTTGTAATTCTTTTTTTATATTATTGAGTTTTGTTGATACACTTGCGTCTAATTGTTTATCATCTATTTTGATAATAAATCCACCAATTAAACTGTCGTCAATTTTTTGTTCGAGTTCAACTTCAGATTTGTAAATATTTTTTATTATTTCTTCAATTTTATTTTTAAAATCATTAGGAATATTTCTTGTTGTTGTTATTTCGGCTTGTTTTATATTCATGAATTTTCTGTATAAAGTGAAAAAATTCAAACAAATCAACTTCAGAAACATTTCCCGTCGGTTGTGTGCAATCAGGTTTAAGAAATTAAGTGAAATATCACAAACCTCTTGCTTAAAAATATTTGTTAGTATTTCTTGTTTTTTTGATGCTCTGATTATTGGACTGTTAATAAATTCCTTAAAATTTGGTAATTCAGATACAGCCTTGAAAATGACGTCAATATCATTTTTTACAATTTTTAATTTATTGGTTTCAAGAGCCAAATCAAAAAGTGCTTTTGCATATCTTGATGTTATTTTACTATCATTCATGTTTCTAGTTTAATTTAGTTTCGTTTATTAAACTATTAAGAAATTCATTTTGTTTAGAATCTGATGCCAATTCTCTTTTTAATATTTTTTCTGCAATGTTTATTGATAGTTCTGCAACTTTGTCTTTAATTTCACTTAAAGCTTTATTTTTTTGATTTTCTATTTCTCTTTGAGCGTCTTCAATAATTTTATTAGCTCTTTCTTTTGCTTCGTGTTCAGAACTTTTAATTATTTTATCCTTGGTTTCTTTTGCTTCTCTTAACAATAAATCTCTTTCGTTTCTGGCTTCTGCTAATATCTTGTCATTTTGTTCTTTCAATTGAATCATTTCCAATTTTGCAGCTTGTGCTGAGTTCAACGAATCAGATATTGTTTTTTCTCTTTCTTTTATCATTTGCAAAACAGGTTTCCATGCAAATTTTTTTAAAATAAACAGAACAATAAGGAATGATAATAACATCCAAAATACTAATCCATAATCAGGTGTAACTAATCCCATTTTATTTTTTTTAAAGTTAATGAATTCAGATTTTTCAAAAATTAATTCATAATTCAGCCAATCGCTGAATTATGAATTATTAATTTTCTATACGAAAATAATTAGTAAACAAACAACTATTGCAAAGAATGCAACACCTTCAATTAGTGCAGCTGCAACAATCATGTTAGAACGAATGTCGCCGGTAGATTCTGGTTGTCTAGCTATAGATTCTAATGCTGATGCACCAATTTTTCCAATTCCAAGACCTGCTCCTAATACAGACAATCCTGCTCCTAAACCTGCTCCTAATTTTGCAGCATAAGCTGCACTTGTGGCTGCGTCCATTGTTACTTCCAATAGTACGTTTAAAATAGTCATCAATGTCATAGTATTCAAAATTTAATTATTAAAAAAAATGTAATTAGAAATTCGTAACAAAATTATTATTTATATTTTCAACAATAAATTAATGATGTTCCTCTGTTGCCATTCCAAAATATATTGCAGATAACAGTGTAAATACATAAGCTTGTATAAATGCTACCAGTAATTCAAGAAATGTCATAAACACTGTGAATGTTATTGATAATATTGTAACTCCATATCCTGCATAAATGCTTAGATTACCGAAAATAAATATCAGTGCAAAAAATCCCATTGCAACAATGTGCCCTGCCGTTATATTTGCAAATAAACGAACCATCAAAACAAAAGGTTTTATGATAACTCCTAATATTTCAACTATAAACATAATTGGGTATTTTAATAACATAGGTACCGGAGGCCAGAAAATGTGTTTCCAGTAATATTTATTTGCACTAAAAGTTGTTATTAAAAAGGTTAAAAGAGCTAAAACCAGAGTAATTGAAATATTACCGGTTAAGTTTGCTCCTCCGGGAAATATTGGAATTAGTCCCAATAAGTTATTGAAAAATATAAAAAAGAAACAAGTAAGTAAGTAAGGAAGAAATTTCTCGTATTTTTTTTCACCAATTGACGATTTTGCAATATCATCTCTTACAAATAAAATTAACGGTTCAAGTAACGACTGAATTCCGGTTGGTGCTTTTAAAGGATTTTTTTTGTAAGATTTTGCAATTGACAAAAATACAGCTAGTAATAGTGCAATTCCTACAAACAAGGATAAAACATTTTTGGTAATAGATATATCAATAGGTCTTATTTCTTCACCATTTTCGGAAATCTCAACAATTTTGCCTTCATTCTTTTCTGATTCAGAAATTTTGAATCCTTTATAAGATTCGTGTCCGTGATGAAATTTGCTGGATAGAAAAACATTAAGTCCTTTATTTTTGCTGTATATTATAACCGGCAACGGAATACTTAATGAAAATTCGCCAAATTCGGCAATATGCCAATAGTACGAATTTCCTATATGCTCAAGTATAAATTTTCCTGCATCAAATTCCTTTTCTGTAGTAGCCTCGTTATGTGTGTTTTCCGTATTATTTTCTGTCTGGGAAAATGAATAATTGTATAAAAATACAAAAAAAATTGTTATTAAAAGTCTGCCTGCAATTTTCATGTGTATATCTTATGTAAATTTATTTTACTCGAAGGTTATTAATCTTAATATCAAAAAAATAATATACATTATTCATAAAACAAATAAATTAGAGTTATTTTTTCAAATACTTGTAATTGTAATAATTAGTTAATTTAGAAGATTAAAAATTATATTAATTATACAATTATTAAGTTATGCCAAAGTAATAACTTCTTTTTGAATTTTCAAAAAATATTAATACTGTTTTATTATTTAATTTTTTTTTATAAAGTGTTTTTAGTAAATTCAAAATAAATCAATATTTTAAAAAGTCTCACCTTCAAGTATTGTGTAATTATAATTTGAATTATCATCATTTCCGTACTTTCCACAATCGCTATCAGAACTATCAAAACTTGAAGGTTTCTCGAAATTATCTGATGTAGAATAACCTAAGTCTGTGTTTGCATAAACTTGCTGCATAAAAAATGCCCAAATTGGCAATGCTGCATTTGCACCTTGACCGTCTTTAGAATATGTAAACCTTATACTTCTTTCTTCACCACCAGTCCAAGCACCTGATACCAGATTTGGTGTAATACCAATGAACCAACCATCTGAATTGTCATTAGTTGTACCTGTTTTACCGGCAATATCCGTATCTGCTGTAAAACCGTATTTATATCTCAATCTTCTGCCTGTTCCCATATCAATTACACCACGCATCATTTCAATCATTTGATAAGCCGTGGTTTCGTCTATTGCTTGATTTTTAATAGGTTTAAAAGATGCTATTGTGTTTCCGTTTTTATCTTCAATTCTAGTAATAAATGAAGGTTCAACGTATATACCGTTGTTAGCATAAGTACAGTAAGCTCCAACCATTTCGATGAGTTTAACATCACATGAACCTACGCATAACGAAACAACAGGGTCTAATTTGGTTTTAATTCCCATTGCTTTTGCTATTTCAACAACAGCTTCTGGTGAAAACTGACTCATTGCCCACGCTGCTATTTGATTTAGAGATAATGATAAACCTGTTTTTAAACTTATCATTTCACCATCTAAACTAGATTCAGAATACTGAGGTGTCCAAGTTGGAGGTGTTTGTCCTTCAGGTAATTCAATTGTAATTGGAATATTGGCAACCTGATAACATGGAGAGTATCCATTCATCATAGCTAGTGTGTAAACAAATGGTTTAAATGTTGAACCTACTTGTCGTTTTGCAACCATAACATGGTCAAATTTAAAATGATTATAATCAATTCCACCAACGTAAGCCTTAATATAACCTGTCTGTGGTTCAATTGATACAAATCCCGAACGTAAGAATTTTTTGTAATACAAAATAGAATCGTAAGGAGTCATTGTTGTATCTTTATATCCAGCCCATGAAAAGACTTCCATTTGTGCGGGTTCTTTAAAGTTTTCAAATATTTCGTCCTCTGAATATCCTGCTGCTTTCATCGTTGTATATCGCTCACTATTACGCATCGAACTTTCCATAATTTTAGTCACATCTTCAGTAGTCAATTGCCATGAAAAAGGTGGATTTTTTCTTGAAGCAATATCTTTAAAGAAGAATTCCTGTAATGGTTCATCTCCGGTTCCTAAGTGTTTACTCATAGCATCTTCTGCAAATGCCTGCATTTTTGAGTTAATGGTTGTATAAATTTTAAGTCCATCTCTATAAACATTATAAGGTTCGCCATCGGGTTTTGCATTTTTATTGCACCATCCGTATAATGGGTCTGTATTCCAAAGTAAAGAATCGTCTACAAATTTATCTTGGTTCCAAGTTTCGTAATTTTCTCTTTCTGGCTTAGTTGCTGTTATATAAATTCTCAAGTATTCTCTAAAATAAGTAGCTAAACCTTCGTTATGGTCTTGTTCGCTCCAGTCTAAAACAATTGGAAGTAAACTTATTGAATCTAACTGCTCTTCAGTAAGTGGTTGCCATTCTGTGTATTTATGTAATTTTTTCTGATATTTTTTTATCTGAAGCAATACAACATTTCTTCTTTTAAAAGAATTTTCATAATTTTTCTTGGGACTGTAATAAGTTGGTGCTTTGAGTAATCCTACTAAAGTTGCTGCTTCCTGTAAATTTAATTCCTCAGGCGATTTTCCAAAAAATTTAAATGCTGCAGTTTGAATTCCAAATGCATTATGTCCGTAAGTTACTGTATTAAGATACATTACAAGTATTTCTTCCTTAGTGTAATTTCTTTCAAGTAAAACTGCTGTTACCCATTCCTGAAATTTCATTATTATTTTATCATAGACAGATTCTTTTTTAACCTGTTCTCTCATCTGATAAAGATTTTTTGCCAATTGTTGTGTAATTGTACTTCCTCCTCCTGTATTCTGTCTTAATATCATTGTTTTAAATAAAACTCTTGCTAATGCTTGAAAATCAATCCCAGAATGTTTATAAAATCTAATATCTTCAGTTGCAATTAATGCATTTATTATGTTTGGTGATAAATCGTCAAATTCTACAACAGTTCGGTTGTCGATATAGAATTTTCCGAGTAATTCCTGGTCGGCTGAAAAAATTTCGGTAGCTAAATTACTTTTCGGATTTTCCAGTTCATCAAACGGAGGGATATAACCAATTGTTCCTGTAGATATTAAAGTGAAAATTGTAAATATTATCACAAATGGAATTACAAACAAAACCCAAAATGAGATTAGAAAAATATTGAATAATTTACTTTTTGTTGCCATTGTATTTAATTATTTTTTTGCAAAAATAAAAAATAAAATTTATAATATATCTATAAATTAAAAGAATACTGTTAAAAATTATTTTGACTACTTGTACAAAAAATCGTAAATAATTAGATTTCAATTAAGTTTTATTTTAATTTATTCTACTTAAATAAATATTTTCGGTTAAAAAGTTTGAACTTAGTTTGTAAATTTATTTCTTTGCAAAATTTTTATTTAAAAATTATAAAATTAAAGACTCGATTCAATGGCTGAAAATTTAGTAATTGTGGAATCTCCTGCAAAAGCAAAAACGATTGAAAAATATTTAGGAAAAGATTATGTTGTAAAATCAAGTTTTGGACATATAAGAGATTTATCCAAAAAGGATTACGGAATTGATATCAAAAATAATTTTACCCCAAAATATATAATTGATGCAGGTAAAAAGAAACTTGTTGCTGAATTAAAAGCAGAGGTGGCTAAAGCCAAGATGATATGGCTAGCATCTGACGAAGATAGGGAAGGAGAGGCAATTGCGTGGCATTTAGCAGAAGTTCTTAATTTAAATAAAAAAAATACAAAAAGAATTGTATTTAACGAAATTACTAAAGGTGCAATCACAAAAGCAATTGAAAATCCAAGAGATATTGACGAAAATTTGGTTAATGCACAACAAGCACGCCGAATTTTAGATCGTTTGGTTGGTTTTGAATTATCTGAAGTTTTATGGAAGAAAGTAAAATCTCAACTTTCTGCAGGTAGGGTGCAATCTGTTGCTGTAAGACTACTTGTTGAAAGAGAACGTGAAATCTTTAATTTTGAATCTATTTCTTTTTTCAAAGTTATAGCTTTGTTTAATGTATCTGATAAAAAAGGTAAAAATGTTGAATTAAAAGCCGAATTAAACAGAAAACTAAAAGACAAAAAAGAAGCCTTAGATTTTATTGAAAAATGTAAATTATCTGAATTTCTGATTAGTTCAATTGAAACTAAACCAACTAAAAAATCTCCATCAGCTCCTTTTACAACATCAACTTTACAACAAGAAGCAAGTAGAAAGTTAGGATACTCAGTTGCTCAAACTATGACTATTGCTCAAAAACTTTACGAAGAAGGTAAGATAACTTACATGAGAACAGATTCTGTTAATCTATCTGAAGAAGCTTTGGAAAATACAAAAAACTATATTTTGCAAAAATATGGAGATAAATTTTTAAAGCCTCGTAAATTTCAGACCAAAACTAAAGGTGCTCAAGAGGCTCACGAAGCTATTCGACCTACTTCTATGAAAGAAAATGTTAGTACTGATAGACGTGAACAAAAACTTTATGAATTAATTTTTAACAGAACACTTGCTTCACAGATGAGTGATGCGATTTTGGAAAAAACTACTATAACAATTTCAATATCTAAATCTGAAGACAATTTTATTGCTGTTGGAGAAGTTTTAAAATTTGAAGGTTTTCTAAAAGCTTATGGTTATGTTAATGAAGACGAAGAACAGGAAGAATCGGTACTATTACCGGTTGTTGTTGAAAATCAAAAGCTCGAGTACAAAAAAATAAGTGCTATTGAAAAATTCAGTTCTGCATCTCCCAGATATACAGAGGCAAGTCTGGTTAGAAAACTTGAAGAACTTGGTATAGGTCGTCCTTCAACTTATGCTCCAATTATTTCAACAATCCTAAAACGAGGATATGTTGTTAAAGAAGACAGAGATGGTATAAATAGAGATTTTTTCGAAATTACGTTAGTTAATGGAAAATTAGATTCGAAAACTAAGTCTGAAATTGCAAATGCCGAAAAGAAAAAATTGTTCCCAACAGATATTGCAATGGTTGTAACCGATTTTCTTGTCGAAAATTTTGCCAAAGTTCTTGATTATAATTTTACTGCTATAGTTGAAAAGGATTTTGATGAAATTGCAGATGGTAAAATGATTTGGTTTAAGATGATAGGAAATTTCTATACCGATTTTCATAAACATATAGAAAATACAGTAGAAAAAGCAGAACGAAAAACTGGTGAAAGAGACTTGGGAATTGACCCTAAATCAGGAAAAAAAGTTTTTTCTCGAATTGGTCGTTTTGGTCCTATTGTTCAACTTGGTGAAGGCTCTGAAACCGAAAAGCCTCAATATGCAAGTTTAACAAAAAGTCAACATATTGAAACAATTACTCTAGAACAAGCGTTAGATTTGTTGTATGGAGATGGAAACGGAAGACTTTTAGGTACAGATCCGCAAACCGGAAAACCAATTTATGCACGTTTAGGTAAATTTGGTGCAATGGTTCAGCGTGGTAGTCTTAGTGATAAGGATAAGCCTGATTATGCTGGATTACTTAAAGGTCAATCACTCGAAAAAATAACTTTTGAAGAGGCTCTTTCATTATTCAAAATGCCTAAAGATTTAGGCGAATTTGAAAATAAAAATGTATCTGTAGGAATTGGACGGTTTGGTCCGTTTGTAAAACACAATAGTAAATTTACATCTCTGAAAAAGACTGACGATCCAATGACAATTACATTGGAAAGAGCAATTGAACTTATTATTGAAAAACGAGATGCTGATGAAAAAAAATTGATTAAAGAATTTCCTGAAGACGAAAACTTGAAAATAATTAAAGACAGATGGGGAAAACCTTGTATATTTTTCAAGAAAAAATATATAAGAATTCCAAAGGAAATAAATCCTGAAAAAATTTCGTATAAAGAATGTCTTGGTTTAATTGAGGGTTAATAATATAATAACTAAATGTTAGAAAATTTAATTCCATATTTTAATAATATCGAAATTGATACAAATTTCAAAGATTTTGATTACAGATTTTTTTCAATAAATAAAAATACATCTGAGATTAATGTTGAACAATTAAAAAATTCTGACATCGTTATTTTATCGGTTCCAGAATACCGAGCTTCTGAAAATTTTTCTGAAAAATATTCAAATAACATAAGAACAGAATTTTATAAACTTTTTAAATCATCAGGAAACGAAAAAATTTATGACTTAGGTGATTTGAAATTAGGAAACACTTTAAGCGATACATATTTTGCTTTGCAAGAAGTTGTTTTTTTACTATTAACTAATAAAATAATACCTATTATAATAGGAGGTGGTCAGGATTTAACGTATTCACAATTTCTTGCACACGAAAAAAATCAGGAAAACATAAATATTGTTTCAATTGATTCTTGTTTAGATATTGGGAATTCAGAAGAAGATTTTAATTCAAAGTCATATATAGGAAAAATAATTTTTAACCGAAAGAAAGGTTTATTTAATTACACAAACATAGGATTTCAGAATTATCTTGTCCCAAGATTCGAAAAGCAACTTGTTGACAAATTGAATTTTGATGCAGTCAGGCTTGGTTTTGCTAAGTTGAATATTTACGAAAATGAACCAATCTTAAGAGATGCAGATATTGTCTCTATAGATGTTAGTGCAATTAAACATGCAGATGCACCTGGTAATATAAATTCATCACCTAATGGTTTTTTACCGGAAGAGATTTGTCAACTTGCACGTTATGCTGGAAATAATGATAAGATAACATCTTTCGGAATATATGAGTATAATGCTAATTTAGATATACATAACTCAACAGCAAAATTGTTAGCTCAAATTATCTGGCATTTTGTAGAAGCTTTTTATGAAAGGAAAAATGAGTATCCGATAGAAAATATTAATAATTACAAAAAGTTTATTGTACAATTTGACAATAATAATGCAGAATTAATATTTTATAAAAGTGATAAAACACAGCGTTGGTGGGTTGAAACTAAAAATTTTGATAAAAACCGTTTTATTATATCATGTTCATATAATGATTATTTAAATTGTGTTAAAGGAGATATTTCAGAACGAATATTTAAATTTTATCAAAAAATCTAAAAAAAAATTAAAGTTGTTAAACATTAAAAAGCAAATTATTACAATAAATTATGTTAATTAATTATTGTATAATTTAAAATTAATTTTTTTTCAACTTGTTTTCAAAAAAAAAAATACTTTAATTTGCGGTCGCATTTTTTGTAAAATGAAAAAGATATTAATATTCATACTTGTTACATCAATTATATGTGTTAAAGGATTTGCACAGCAATATCCTCAATACAGTCATTACATGTTCAATAAATCAGGACTAAACCCTGGTTACACGGGCATGAGTGAACTTGTATGTGTAAATGTAATAAGTCATAATCAATGGTTGGGTTGGGACAAATCACCTAAAACTCAATTGCTGACAATTGATACTCCATTAAATTTGTTTGGATTGGAACACGGTGTTGGGCTTTCTATGTTTAGTGATAATCAAGGATTTGAAAAAAATTTCAGCTTAAAATTGGGTTACTCTTTTCACAAATCTGTTGCCGGAGGAAAATTAGGAATAGGATTTGATGCCGGAATATTTAACAAAACAATTGATGCTGATTTTGAATTTCCCGAAGTTCCAGAAGCTTTATTTACAAATTTTAAACAAAAAATAGTATTTGATTTAGGAGTTGGTGCTTTTTATGAATACGATAATATATATACAGGTTTGTCTGTAATGAATTTAAATAGAGCTAAATTAGATTATAATTCAGAAGGTGAATTTCAATTAGAAAATCATTATATTTTTACAGCGGGATACAATATACAATTAGCAAATGCGTTAATAGATTTAAGTCCGTCTTTTTTAATAAAGTCTGATTTGGTAACTTTAGAATATGATTTAAATTTACTTTTAACGTACAATAAAAAAATTTGGGGAGGCGTTACATATAGAAAAAAAGATGCTTTGGTTTTTTTCGCCGGTGCAATTCTTTATAACAATATAAAACTTGGTTTAGCTTACGATTTGACATTAACAAACATTCAAACTGTAAGTAATGGAACTTTCGAAGTATATGTTGGATATGCATTCGATTTTATTAAACCTATCAGTGTTAAACAATACAGAAGTGTCAGATTTTTATAAATAATAAACAATTTTTATTCAGCAATATAAATATTCAGGTGTTATGAAAAACATAAAAAATTTAGTTTTCATAGGTTTAGCAATAGTATTACTAGGTAGTTGCGGAACACCAAGTTCGAACGGAGAATTAACAGGTGTACCCGGTAGACCTGAGTGGTATGAACCAGATCCACTAGGTATGGTTTTTATTCCTCAAGGTTCATACAACATGGGACCAAATGATCAGGACGTTCCTTTTGCTCTTACCTCACAGTCTAAAACTGTTTCGGTTGACCCATTTTGGATGGATGTTACAGAAATTACAAACAACGAATATCGCCAGTTTGTATTTTGGGTAAGGGACTCTATAGCAATGCGAAAATGCGTGATGAACAGTCTAGATGATTTTAAAGCAGATATAGACGTTGAAAATGTTGACCCTGAAGAGTATGATCATGATAACCCAAAAACTTGTTACTTAAATTGGGAAAATACCGAAGATTTATGGAATGGTAAAAACGAAGAAGTTAGAGACGCTATTCGTGATATGTTTCTCGAAAAACAAGAAAGATTCTGGGGCGTAAAAGAAATAGATTCAAGAAAATTAGTTTATGAATATTACTGGGTTGACCTAAAACAGGCAGCCTTAAAACAAAACAGATATAACTTTGAAACAGAATCTTATGACGGTACTGTAATAGATGCTGAAGGTAATGTCGTTGATATTGTAGACCGTTCATCGTTTATTATGAATGGTTCAATAAATGTGTATCCTGATACTTTAGTATGGATGTCTGATTACACTTACTCTTATAATGAACCTATTGCAAAAAAATATTTCTGGCACCCTGCATTCGACGAATATCCTGTTGTTGGTGTAACTTGGAAACAAGCTACAGCATTCTCAATTTGGAGAACTCAAATCATGAATTACTACTTACACAGTATAGCCGAGGTACCTTATGAAGATTATCGTTTGCCTACCGAATCAGAATGGGAATATGCAGCACGTGGTGGATTAAGTTTATCTATGTATCCTTGGGGAGGACCTTATACTAGAAATAATACTGGTTGCTTTATTGCTAATTTTAAACCACTAAGAGGAAATTATGGCGATGATGGAGCTAATAGAACAATCGCAGTAGGTACTTATGCACCAAATGAATTTGGATTATACGACATGGCTGGTAATGTTGCTGAATGGACTTCAAATGCATTTGATGAATCTGCATATTCATTCACACACGATTTAAATCCTGATTATACTTACAATGCTTTAGCTGAAGACCCTGCTGTATTAAAAAGAAAAGTTATCAGAGGTGGTTCTTGGAAAGATATAGGTTATTATCTACAGGTTGGTGTTAGAAGCTATGAATATCAGGATACTGCAAAATCTTATGTTGGCTTTAGATGTGTTCGTTCATATTTAGGTCGTGATACTCAAGGTTGGGATATGACTAGTTGGGATTAATTTTAAAAATAAAAATATTTGAAAACCGCATCGTTATAAAACAATGCGGTTTTATTTTATTTTTTTTATATAATATTATAATTTTGGAACGTATTTTGAAATAAATAAAATTGTTTTAAAAAAATATGTAAACAAATTTTGTTTTGTTTCAAATTTTTTATTTTTTTGAGGTTTAATTCTAAGGTTTAATTTTGAAAATAATTTATTTACTAACTAAATTTAAATAATTACTATGGGAATGGGTAATTTCACACAAACGCATGCCTGGAAAAATTTCATGGCAAAATTGTACGGTATAGGTGCAGCAATTGTTATCGTTGGAGCACTTTTTAAAATTATGCACTGGCCTGGTGCTAGTTTAATGCTTATATTTGGTCTAGGTACAGAAGCAGTAATCTTTTTCTTTTCAGCTTTTGAACCCATTCACGAAGAAATTGACTGGTCGCTGGTTTATCCGGAATTAGCAGGTATTTCTGAAGATGATGAAATCGAAATTTCAGATAAGAAAAAACAACAACAACAAGTAAGTTCTGGTAATTCTTTAGTAAAATTTGACGAAATGCTTGAAAAAGCTGGTGGTGCAAATTTATTTACTAAATTTGGAACTAATTTAGAAAAGTTAAATACAACAGTATCAGAGTTGTCAGATGTATCAAATGCAACAGTTGCTACCAATGAGTTTACAACTAACATGAAAACTGCTGCAGGTTCTGTAGGACTTCTTTCTAAAACTTATAATGAATCAGCTGACGCTTTTGGTAAAGCTTCAACTCAATTAACAGAAAGTTACAAAAAATCTTCTGATTCTTTGAATTACTCTGTTGAAACTTTAGCTGATGCTTACAATAAATCTTCTCAAAAGGTTGAAGCTTCAGGTAACGATTTTACAGTTGCATACAAAAAATTAACAGAAAATATGAGCATTGATTTTACAGCTTTAAAATCAGGAAATAAAGAATATAGCGAAAATGTAAGTTCTTTAAACAAAAATCTTTCTGCTTTAAATGCTATTTTTGAAATGCAATTGAACGAAGCCGATTTAGACAAAATGATGGAAGATTTACAAGGTTCTGTTGCAAACTCTAAAAAATATAATAACGAAATTATTAAATTAGGTCAAAGACTTGAAGCTCTTAATAATGTCTATGGTAATATGCTTGCTGCAATGAACGTTAAAGTTAGCTAAGCAAAGCTTAATAAATGATTGTATAATCTTAAAATTTAAAAAATTATGTCAGAAAAAGGGCTTTCACCAAGGCAGAAAATGATTGGTATGATGTACTTGGTTCTTACGGCTTTGCTTGCTTTGAACGTATCAGCAGAAATTTTGAATGCTTTTACTATGATTGATAGAAGCATCAGAACTACAACAGATAATTTCCAAACTAAGAACGACAAAATTTATACTGAGTTTGAAAAAGCTTTAGTTGAAAATAAGTCGAAAACTGAACCTTGGAAACTTAAGGCTGATGAAGTTAAGCTAAAATCGCAAGCTGTATTTGATAAAATTCAAGAACTGAAAGTTAAATTGGTTACCACCGCTGACGGACCGGAAGGTGACCCAACAGCTATTGTTAAGAAAGACGATAATAACGTCGGTGGTCAGATTATGATTCTAGAAGGAAATGGATTAGCATTAAAAAATGCTATTAAAGAGTATAAAGAGTTTTTAATTGCGATGTATCCTGATACTGTATCGATAGAAACCACAGATGCGTTAGAAAGAACTTTATCAACTGATGAAGTTATAAACACTGAAGGTGAGATGATGCCTTGGGAAAATGCCAACTTTGAGCATTTACCTTTAGCTGGTGTTATATCTTTAATGTCTAAAATGCAAAGTGATGTTAGAAATGCTGAAGCACAAATTCTTGCCTATTTGTTAGGACAGATTGATGCTGGTTCGTTTAAGTTTAACAAGCTTGAAGCTATTGTTAATGCTCCAACAGGATACGTTTTACAAGGGCAGCCTTACGAAGCACAAATATTTATCGCAGCTTCTGATACAACAAAAGATCCTACTGTTATTTTAAGTGGAGGAACAAAACTTGCTGTAGTTCAGGGAAAAGCAAAATATACAGGTGAGACTTCATCAATTGGTATTAAAACTGTTGCTGGTGAAATTCAGGTTGAATCACCATCTACCGGAGAAATTCTTCATTTCCCGTTTTCGACAACTTATCAAGTTGGTGCACCTAGTGTTGCTGTTTCTCCTACAAAAATGAACGTATTTTACATAGGTGTTGATAATCCTGTTGATATTACAGCGTCTGGTGTTGATGCCGCTGATTTACAAGTTTCAATTTCAAGTGGCTCAATAACAAAATCATCAACTGGAGGATATACAGTTGTTGTTAAATCAGGAACAACGGCTAGAGTTAGTGTTTCTGCAAAAGTTGGAGATGCTGTAAAATCTTTAGGCTCAAAAGAATTCAGAATAAAAACTGTACCAGATCCAATTGCAAAAATTGGTGGTTCAAAAGGAGGTTCAATGTCTCAGGCAACACTTTTGGCTCAGTCATTTGTAAAAGCTGAAATGGAAAATTTCGATTTCGATTTAGTTTGTACTGTAACAAGTTTTAAAGTTTCTGCAACTGTGGGAGGTTTCTTGGAAGAAGTAGAAACTACCGGTGCAACAATTTCTGCAGCACAAAAACAGTTAATTGGAAAGTTAAAGACTGGTGGTAAAGTATATTTTGAAGATATAAAAGCTACAAGTGCTGGAACATCTAGAGATTTAGGAACTGTTTCATTTAAACTTAACTAGTTTAACAGAAAATTTTTCAGTAAAGCAATATATTTAAAAAAAGGAAGTTTTAATATAAAGCAATTTATTAAAGCTTCTTTTTTTTGTTAATAACAATAATTTTAAAAAAATAATTCTAGGAAATTATGAAAAAATCAATTTTAATTATCCTACTTTTAGTTGGTGTTTCTGTTAGCTCATTTTCACAAGGTGGTGCTGTTTTGCTTGGTTTACCGTATGAAGAAATACATGCATCAAGCGACGAACCAATGCCTTATCAATATTTAAGAGAAGCAGATGTGATGTGGTCAAAAACAATATGGCGAAAAATTGAACTTAAAGAAAAAATGAACCACATTTTGTATTTACCTGTTTCGCCTGTTGGAAAAAGAATGAGTTTGATTGACTGTTTACTTTATGGAATTCACAAAGGTGGCTTAACTCCTTATGACGAAAGCGGTCCTGATGAATTTGGAATAATTATGACAGAAGATGAAGTTCATAAAAAAATGGGTGCAAAATCAACTACAAGTATGGTCGAAACACTTGAAGGCTGGTCTGAAGTAACAATTGACGAACCTTACAAATCTGAAAATATTAAATCGTATTTACTTAAAGAACTTTGGTTTTTTGATAAACAACGTTCTGTACTTGAAGTACGTATAATTGGTATTTGTCCTATTTTAGAAACTTTCAGAGAAGAAGATGTTGATAGAGAAGACCCTCAGATGAAAAAAACATTTTGGGTATATTATCCTGAAGCAAGAGAACTGTTAGCCGCTCAATCAATTTATAATCCTTATAACGATATTAAAAGTTTGACATACGATGATATTCTTCAAAAAAGATATTTTTCTAGTTATGTTTTTAAAGAGTCAACTCCTTACGATAGACCACTTTTAGAATATACTACTGGTTTGGAAACATTGTTAGAAGCAGAATCTATAAAAGAAGATATTTTTAATTTTGAACAGGATTTGTGGGAATACTAAAATTTTGTAACAATTACTTTACAAAAGGTGCAAAAAAATATTGCACCTTTTTTTATTTCTAATAATTTATTAACAGTTTATTGATTTAGTATCCAGAAAAATAAACCTTCTATTCACAGCATATAAATTATTTTTTCAAATAATTTAATCAAATTTCCTTTTCATTTTAATTGATATTTGAGTAACTTGCCAGAAGTTTAATTCAATTAATTTTTTCTTTTATACTCACAAAATCACTAAATTACTAATTTATGGAAGTCGCAGAAATGGTAATAGACAATAAGATTTCTCAAAAAATATACACTTTCGATGAGGCTTATAAAAATTCTTTAGAATATTTCAATGGTGACGAACTTGCTGCAAGAGTCTGGGTTAATAAATATGCCTTAAAAGATTCTTATGGTTATATTTACGAAATGTCGCCAGACGAAATGCATCATAGAATTGCAAAAGAAATTGCTAGAATCGAAAATAAATATCAAAACCCTCTCAGCGAAGAGCAGGTTTATGAGTTACTGAAAGATTTTAAATATCTTATCCCTCAAGGAAGTCCAATGAGTGGAATTGGAAACAATTTTCAAGTTGCCTCGCTTTCAAATTGTTTTGTTATTGGCGAACATGGTCCGGCTGATTCTTATGGCGGAATAATGAAAATAGACCAGGAACAAGTTCAGCTAATGAAACGAAGAGGTGGAGTAGGACACGATTTATCTCATATCAGACCTAAAGGAAGCCCTGTTTTGAATAGTGCATTAACTTCTACAGGTGTTGTGCCTTTTATGGAAAGATATTCTAATTCAACTCGCGAAGTTGCTCAAGATGGCAGACGTGGTGCTCTTATGTTGAGTATTTCGATTAAACATCCCGATTCAGAAAGTTTTATTGATGCAAAAATGACTGCCGGAAAAATTACAGGAGCCAATGTATCTGTAAGAATTGATGACGATTTTATGAAAGCCGTTGTTAATAATACTGAATATAATCAGCAGTTTCCGGTTGAGGGTAAAAATCCGGTATTTAAAAAAACTATTGAAGCTAAAAAACTCTGGAATAAAATTATTCATAATGCATGGAAAAGTGCTGAACCCGGAGTTTTATTTTGGGATACAATTAAAACAGAATCTGTTGCCGATTGTTATGCAGATTTAGGGTTTAAAACTGTTTCGACAAATCCTTGCGGTGAAATTCCTCTCTGTCCTTATGATAGTTGCAGATTACTTGCAATTAATTTATACAGCTATGTTGATAAACCGTTCACTAAAGATGCTCGTTTTAACTTCGATTTGTTTAAAAATCATGTTGCTTATGCTCAAAGATTAATGGACGATATTATTGATCTTGAATTAGAAAAAATTGAAAGTATAATAGACAAGATTAATGCAGACCCTGAAAACGAAGAAGTAAAAAGGGTTGAAAGAAAACTTTGGGAAAATATCAGAGATAAAGCAATTAAGGGGCGTAGAACCGGTATAGGTATAACCGCCGAAGGTGATATGCACGCTGCTATGGGATTAACTTATGGTACAGACGATGCTACCGATTTTTCTGTTGAAGTACACAAAACATTAGCTGTTGAAGCATACAGAGGCTCTGTACTATTAGCTAAAGAACGAGGTGCTTTTCCTATTTTTGATGCAAAAAGAGAAGCAAATAATCCATTTGTAAACAGATTAAAATCTGTTGATAAAGGAATGTATGACGAAATGCTGAAATTTGGGCGAAGAAATATTTCGTTGCTTACCATTGCCCCAACCGGAACCACAAGTTTAATGACACAAACTACATCTGGTATCGAACCGGTATTTATGCCATTTTACAAAAGAAGACGAAAGGTTAATCCTAACGATTCTGATGTGAAAATTTCGTATATAGATGATTCTGGAGATTCGTGGGAAGAATACAATGTTTTTCATCATAAATTTATTACTTGGCTTGAAACTAACAATCAGGATAGTAAAGCTATTATAAATTATTCTGAAAAAGAATTAGAAGATTTATTAATGCAATCACCATATTATAAAGCTACTTCAAGAGATGTGGACTGGCTAAGCAAAGTTAGAATGCAAGGCGAAATTCAAAAATGGGTAGACCACTCTATAAGTGTAACAATAAATTTACCTGAAGATGCTACAGAAGAACTTGTTGCAAAACTATATGTAAAAGCATGGGAAAATGGCTGCAAAGGAGTTACAGTTTACCGCGAAGGTTCTAGAGACGGCGTTTTGATTGCTAACAAAAAAGATGATAAACAAACAGAAGGAATTTTTGAAACTCATTCGATAAAAAGACCTGAATATATTGATGCCGACATAGTTAGATTTAGTAACGATAATGAAAGCTGGATTGCTTTTGTTGGAACAATAAAAGGAAAACCTTACGAAATATTTACTGGTATTGCTGATGAAGATTATATGCCGATACCAAAATCTATTAAAAAAGGAAAGATTAGAAAGGTAAGAGATAAGGAAGGTAACTCGAGATACGACTTTGTATTTCTGAATAAAGGTGGTTTTAATGTAACTATTGAAGGTCTTTCATATAAATTCGATCCTGAATACTGGAACTATGCAAAATTGATTTCAGGCGTTTTAAGACACGGAATGCCTATTGATAGTGCTGTCGAATTAATCTCCTCTTTACATTTAAATAACGAAACTATTAATACTTGGAAACGTGGTGTGGAAAGAGCGTTGAAACGTTATATTCCTGATGGTACAAAAGCTAAAGCCGGACACAAATGTGGTAATTGCGGAAGTGAAGGAACTTTAGTTTATCAAGAAGGCTGTTTAACTTGTAAAAGTTGCGGATATTCAAAATGCGGTTAAATCAATAATTTTTATTTTGATATAAATAGTGTTTATACGAAACAACTAATGATTAAAATAGCAATGAACGAACAAAATTTGTTCGTTCATTGCATAAAATATTCAAAATCTTATACTATATAACAAAGAACTAATAATTATGTTATTATAATTAAAAATTTTGGAAGAAAAATAATAATTCCTGTTAAAGCAGCTGCAATTGCAAGTATTAATACAGCACCGGCTGAAACGTCTTTAATAATTCCTGCCAGTTTGTTATATTCAGGCGAAACTAAATCTACAATTTTTTCGATAGCAGTGTTAAAGGCTTCAGCCGATAACACAAGTGATATTATGATTATTATTATACACCATTCTGTAACTGAAATATTGAATATAAATCCAAAAACTATTGCAAAAAAAGCAGCTACAATGTGAATCCATGCATTATGCTGACTTTTAATAAAATAAAATATACCATTGAAAGCATATTTAAAACTTAGAACTCTTTTTTTTATGAAATTCATTTAATTTATCATTTTACTATTTTATTTTTTACGAATTAAAAACAAACCGTCTCTTAATGGTAAAGCCAGTTTTTCAACTCTTTTATCGTGTTTTACAAAATCATTAAATTCAAGTATTCCTTTTGTATAAAAATCGTTTTTTTCAACTTCTTCAATAACCTTCCCCGACCAGAAAATATTGTCGGCAATTATTATTCCTCCTTTTTTTAACTTTTCAAATACAAGTTTGTAATAATTTAAGTAGCAACGCTTATCTGCATCAATAAAAACTAAATCATATTCCTGTTTTAAAGTAGGAATTATTTGTAAAGCATCACCAAATATCAATTGAACTTTATTTAATATATTTGCCTTTTCAAAGAATTCTTTAATTACCGGCTCAAGTTCGTCATTTATTTCAATAGTTGTAATTTTTCCGTTATCTACCAATCCTTTACTAAGACATATTGTTGAATAACCGGTAAAAGTGCCGAGTTCTAAAATATTTACGGGTTTTATAACTTTGCTGATAAATTCAAGAAATTGTCCCTGAATATTTCCTGATAGCATCCTAGGCATTAATATATTTAAATTTGTCTTTCGTGTAAGTTCTTTTAAAATTGGATTTTCATCATCTGAAATGAATTCTGCATACGTATCTAAATTATCAAACATATATCGGTATAATTTTTGTTTTTTATTTACTTTTAATATTAAAACAAAGTTGTTTCATTTTTTGTTTACCAACAAAGATTTTATTATAAAAATTAATTAATGATTAATAATTTTTATATTTGTAATAAATAAAATAAATTTGCAATAGTTGGATAAATGTAATCATTAATAAAAATTATACCTTAAAATATTTAAATTACATTAATTAAACTATTTATAGATAAAGTCTGTTATATAAATCTTTCAAAATATTGAAAAAATAGCATTATGTCAGAAGACAAAGAAAAAGATTTGATATATAAAATTGCCAAGTTAATTAAAGAAAACAAAGACTTGTCAAGTCAGGTTAAAGAACTTACAAAACAAAATGATAAGTTAGTTTACGATACCGAACGACTTGAAAATGTACTTGCTCAATTGCCTCCTGATGTTTTACCAAAAGGCGTTAAGGCAAACATTGGATCAACAACTTTGCGTTTTAAAATGGCTACGGTTATGTATATGGATATTCAAGGATTTAAAAAAATATCCGAAGGAAATCATACAGGAGATGTTATTGACGAACTTGATCAGATTTTATTCCATTTTAATGAAATTGCTGACAGATTTAATTTACAGAGAATTAAAACTATTGGAGATGCCT
>Ga0316608_1000337_pt1 | contig 23349 bp, 25 predicted proteins | sample MIS2016152B_MG_FD_207673 | JGI IMG/M metagenome (GOLD analysis project Ga0316608, IMG submission 207673) | Microbial mat bacterial communities from Middle Island sinkhole, Lake Huron, Michigan, United States - MIS.2016.152B | ecosystem: Environmental > Aquatic > Freshwater > Lake > Sediment...
ACTTAACCATTTAAGAATAATATTAACAAAAACAAATTTTATTTCATAATTAGGTATTCGGAGCGTGAAATTATTCATTCCCCTTTTACTTATTGCGGTTAAATATCCGCTAAAAGTTAAAAGAGTCCACAACAATTCCTTTTCTTTGTCCATGTCCGGAAATACAAAATTTTCATCAATTTCTTTTTCTATTGTTTCGTTGTTTACTAATTTTAATAATTGTTTACGAGTATTATCGGCACCTTGTTCGTTTAAGCGTTCCTTTATTAATTCATCGGAACTTGTATTTACCCAATAGGTTTTGAATCCTTCGCGATGTCTTGTTACATAATTTAGAATTGACCATGGATTGTAAATGTCAGTAGTTTCTCCAAAAGTATATCCATTGTACCATTTTTTTACAAGCTCATATTTTTCTGAAAGTTCAAAATCCGAAAGAATTTGTTTTACTTCATTTTCTGTAAATCCAAATTTGTCGGAAAAATCATAATCCGTAATTGTGTGCACACTAAGATTGTTTAATCCGGAAAAAATACTTTCTCTTGAAATTCTTAGTATTCCAGTAATTACACCTTTGTAAAGATAACTATTATCTTTAAATGCACCACTCATCAAATTTCGCATAAACGAAATTACATTTCTGTAATATTTTTTATAGCCCGATTGGATTGGTGTATCATATTCATCAATTAATATAACTACTTTTTCTTTGTGATATCGATGTAAATACTCGCTTATTTTTTTAATACTACCCTGATAATCTGTTTCTTTGGCGGTTCTATCAATAATAGAATTAAATATTTTTGATTCATTATTTGTCAGAGTTTTGGATTTGAGCAAATAATTATGTTTCTCATACAATGCTGTGATTTCAGAAACAATCAATTCAAAACATTTTTTCCAAGATGATTCTTTTGCATCTTTAAAACTCAGATAAATTACAGGGTATTTGCCTCGTTTTTCTTTTATCTGATCTTCTGTCTGCCAAATTTTTAATCCGGTAAAAAGTTTTTCATTTTCGGGCTGGCGAATGTCAAAAAAATAATTTAACATCGATAAATTCAAAGTTTTTCCAAAACGGCGGGGACGAGGTAAAAGCAAAACTGCTTTTCCTGATTTTATTACTTCCTTTATCAATAAAGATTTATCAATAAAGTAATTATTGTTTTCTATTACATCTTTAAAATCGGAACATCCTATATTTAGCTCTTTTATTGCTACCATTGATATTATGTTAATAAATATATTTGTAGCAAAGGTATGAAATTTTATTTTAAAATTTAAAGAAATTTAACAATAAAACAAAAAGGCATTCTGATAAACAGAATGCCTTTTTGTTTATTAATTATAAATAATGATTTATCAATAAAATAATTATCATTTTCAATTATACTTTTGAAATCAGAACATCCAATATTTAATTCTTTTCTTTTTACCATTTAATTAATTATTTATGTAAAATGAAACCAAAAGCAAAAACAATTATAATTCTACAATTGTTATTTTGCGTTTTACATCTTGCCATTCATATTCTATTTCGTTCCATTTTATACGTTCTTCCCATGGCATTTCTGTTGACAACTTTGGTTCAAAAGCAATAAGATATCCAGAGCTCAAACCTACAGTATCTAAATAACGTGAAAGTTGAATGCACGATTTATCTTGTGTATAATTATTGTTTTTGATTTTTAGTTCGAGTACAAATTTTTCGCCTGCATAAGCTACCAGTAAATCTGTTCTGCCCCTACCCAAAGCCATCTCTCTGTCGATGCGACCTCCGCCATTTATAATTCGTTGTAAAAAAGCCATTAACAATAGTTGTTGTCCACATTCTTTATAGCTAAACCTATCGATCCAACTTTCGGCGTTTTCGCGGTAGAACTGTTGAAATTCCTTTAATAAAAGATTCATATCCAATTTACCGTTCTTTATAAACCACAAAGGCTCAACAACAGGTGCCATGGAACACTGAAAACCATAATTTAATACTCGCGGAATGACTTCCGTATAAATCTTGTTTGAAATTTTAATGGTTTGGTTTTCAACTATCACAATTCCTAAATCCAAAGTATATTGCAAGTCGTCATTAAAGGAATCTGTTGCAAAAGGCTCACCACTAATAATATTTTGAACAATGTTTTTTACGCGCGGTTCTTTAAGTTTGTCCATTAAACTGTCTAAGTGAGTATCCCTGCGAATTATCAGGTTTTCTTTGGCTATTTCTACAATTTCGGTTGTAATTTCTTTTGAATAATCATTTTTTAATATTTTTACCGTGATTTCATTTGCCATAGCATTTACTAACCAAGGTTGTCCTCCGGTATATAAATGTATGGAATCTATAACCGTCTCAGAAAATTTTTGACCGGTTTCATCCGTATATTGCTGAAATAATTGATTAATTTGTTCTTTTGTAAAGTTTTTTAAGAAAAAAGATTCGGCTTTTACGTTGAAAGGCGAACCGCTGCCCATTTCACCATCTAATGCTTTTACTTTATTTTTGTACTCCCGAATGTCGCGCAAGCCAACAAGTGCAATAGAGCATGGAAAAGATTTTGGACGCATTTGAAAACCATTACGCAATTGGCGCAAAGTTGCAACCAATTTATCGTCCCAAATGGAGTCTATTTCATCGATAAATAAACATATTGGTTTGCTTTGCTGTTGCGACCAATCATTTAAATAATCGAATAATAATCCTTCGTCCTTTTGATAATTTTTAATAGGGGGCGGAAGCTCATTTTCTGGCAAAAATTGTTCCGCAAGTGCGCGTAATGCTTTTATAGACAAATACATTGCTGAATCTAATGCCATTTCACGTGTTCCAGCATTTTCCATTGAAAATGCTACAGCAATATATTTTCCCTCTTTATTTATGTGTCGGCAAAGTGAATGTAATAAAGTTGTTTTTCCTGATTGACGAGGAGCGTGAATTAGAAAATATTGGTTATTTTCTATTAAATGATATATTTCATTTACTAAGCCTCTGGTTGGATCTACCATAAAGTGCCAATCGGGACGACAAAAACCAGTGGTATTAAAATACTTTTTCATGATCATATTTTAACACAAAAGTACATTTTTTATTCAAAAAAAACTTTTATTTTTTCATTTTTCTTGTGTGTGATAGCAAAAAAAAATCAGCACTATAATTCCGGTTTTTTTCATTTATTTTTTCATTTATTTTCTCGGTTCACTCTACAAAGGCAATGATGTATAGTAAATTCGTTTTGTTGTTCTTATGCCATATTTTCGATGATTTTATACGGCGTATTAATTGTGTAATAAACTGCTGATTTATATCGTTTTCAACTCATAACTCATAATTCATAACTTATAACTCTTAACTTAACTCTAACTTCTTAGTTTTGAATTTTTATCAGGTGCCAGATTTTCTGAATTTATATAGATCAACTTGCTTTGATGCGGCAGTATTTTACAGTTTATGGAAGTTTGCCGACCCATTGGTTCAGAATCAGTAATCATCCAGTTGAAACAGTACGCCTGATCAATGCCAGTGAGTTCTTTTAAGGAATACGATTCATCTATTTCTTTCTCTTTGGTATTTATAATCAAAACTGTCCAGCACGAGTTTTTTTTGTTTTCGAGTGCAGCTACCAATGCCTGCTTTTTATCCGAAAAAATGTATGGCAACTTTGCTTTGTTTGAATTAATGCCAGGTTCAATAAATTTCCACAAATCGTATCGAAAGGGATGTATTTTATACAAGCGGTCGGATGTGGCAATTACTCCGTTTAACATGCCCGACCATAAAGCAAGGGTTTGAGTTTCATCGTCGGAAAGTTTTAATGAAGAATTTCTGCGCAAATAAACCATATCCGGATCGGTTTTCCAGATTACATCGTGCATATAAAAGCAATTCACAGTTTCCTGAAACATATTGCTTATATTTCCTGTGGGTTCCCAGGTTTCACTAACATCATAAGCGGGGCGATAAGCATCGAAGTGACCTAAAATTGGTGCTATTGGTGAGATGCAACCAATCAAAAAACAGTCTTTCCCCATTTCCTGACGAATCATTTTTATAACATCCATAAAATATTCAACAGATGTTTTGCCGGGCGAAAATCGTTTTACCGTTGTGGAATCTTTGAATCCCCAATCGAGAAAATCAATTTTGGATACACTTACACCCCATTCTTTAAACTGGCGACAAACTTTTCGCATGTACTCAAAAGCTTCCGGATTGCTCGTGTCTAAATAATATCGTTTTTCTTTAATCACAACGTCATCCACAAAACCTTTATTTCCTTCGGAGTCGAGCAGAAATTCACCCTTTGTGTTTTTCAAAATCCAGTCCGGATGTTCTTTAAATAATTTGCTTTCGCTACTTACCATAAACGGACCAATCCATATTCCCGGTTTAAAACCTGCATTTTTTATTTTCTCCACCGCACCCGCAAGACCACTTGGATATACGCGCTTGTCGGCTTCCAGCCAATCGCCCATCGGACACCATCCGGCATCAATTAAAATACCATCCAATCGGGGAGGTGGATTCATTTCTTTGAATCCCTTTAAGGTAGCATCTAATTTTGCTTCATCAAAATCTTCATAATATTCATACCAGGAATCCCAATGATACGAAGGTTTTTTATTGGGTTTAATGTTCATTACTGTTGCCAGACTAACGATAAATTTTTCGAGAGTTGAATATAAATTTGTACCCGAAAAGAAAATAATCTCAGGTAAATCAAGTTTTTTGTTGTTTAATGGAATATTTTCTGTTCCAAAACCAGTCTCCAAAAGGGTAACCTCATCGGCAGCCGGACGATAATCGACCAAACCCAAACGATTGGTTTTGTTATAAATGGTGCTTCGTTGTAAAAAACGATCGTGTTGAAATGCACCCCAAACTAAGGCTGCATCATTAGAATCGACCAAAGCCATGTTCAAATAACTGTCGTACGACCAAGCTTGTTCCGTGAGTTTTATCAGGTCGTGATTGCGGGTTGATTTTGGAATGTTGAACAATCCGTTCGGCCCCCCAAAACCTAAACCATGCCGGAAAAAGCGATTTCCTTGAACTACCTCAGCATTGGCAAGCGGATAAACCCAATGAGGTGCAACAGAAAATCCCTCAATACTCGAACTTATTTTAAACTGACCCGCTTCGTTCGATAAAACGACTGTCAAAGTGCCAGTTTCAAATAAATAAATAATCTGCGTTTTCGAATTTAATTTGTCAATTTTTACTGACAATGGCCTGATTGATTGATGATCGATAGCCGGATAACACGATTTCATCCAAATTTGATTATCAATTTTTATATCGAACGAACCATCTTTATTTACCTGATAATCGAATGATTTTGATGCCAAAGGTATTAAGCTTTCAGCCTGTAATTTTAAGTCAGAAAACATAAATAAACCTGCACCTGCTAAAGCTGATTTGGAAATAAAATTACGTCGATTCATAACACATTTAAGTATATGGGATTAAAAAACAAGCGATTTGATCGCACTAAACGATCAAATCGCAACAAAGAATCTTTATTTAAAAGTAGAAGATCAAAATTTATACCAAATTATTGGATAATCAATTTCTGGTTGAAATTTTTCGATCCATTGGAAACGCTCAAAACATCTAATCAAAACCAAATACCTAATTTTTTACAAATTTGGCATTGGTTACTTTTTTGCCATTGATTACTTTTATGAGATAAACACCGTTGCTTAAGCCGCTAATGTCTAAACAGTGTTTTTGTACATTGGTCAGGCTGATGTTCATCATGCTCCGTCCTTGCAAGTCAATTACAGAAACGGAGGCATTGTTTGCTACAACACCTAAATCTAATTGAAGTTGGTCTTGAGCTGGATTAGGATACAAAATCAGTAAATTGGAAGTAGCCTTTTGGTTGGTAACAGTTGTAATGATTCCTAACTCTTTGGGAGTATTTGCATCCAATAGTGCCTGATATTTAGGAGCAATGGTCATATATCCTCCCAGGTTGCCAATTTGCGCCATGTTTTCAAGGTGACCCCATGAGCCATATTTGTTTTGACGTGCCCCCATGTAAGCAAAAGCCATAAAAAGCTGACAATTGACTTCTGGCTCTATCATTTTGCGGAAATTTTTCATGTACATATCGTACATTTTGGGACTAAGTTGTGCATCATACACTGCTTGATTGTAACACCATTCACCTTGCAGATATGGCTGCATGTGCTGCCCACCTTCGTACACCACAGTCGTCAATTTAGTAGGCACAATATTGATTTATAATATAATACGAATATTTGAGCAATAAGGGGGCTTTGCCCAAGGGGGCAAAAGCAGTCCTCATACCTAATTCTTCGGATTTTGTGTCCGTTTTAATTAATTTTAGGGCTTCTTCTTTGTGCATAGAATAAATATTTACATTATTTAATTTTTTTCTTCTTGAAAAAATATAAGAATTGAATTTTATTGTTTTAAAAATCTATCATCTGATTTTATTGTTTCAAAATTTTGAATTTTACCTGAAAGCCAACCTAATTTTAGGTTTTGTATATCATCAATCATTGGCAAACAGGGCTTTATATCAAGTAAAGGTGATTTGTCCAGCATATCGATATTTTCAATGCTTATCATATTGTTTTTAATTTCAATCAATTTTACAACCGTCAATCCAATTGGATTAGGTCGAATGGGTGAACGTGTTGCAAAAATTCCGTGTTCTACCTTGTCCAAAAAGGGGGTTACAATCAGTTTTGAATAAGTAACTTTGTGTAAATGATACAATAAAATAATATGAGAAAAACCTTCCAAATCTTTTAAACCTGCTGCAAATTGAGGAAATATTTCAATAGTTCCTATTTCCCCTTTTGATCCTGAATTCTGTATTGGAATGTTTTCAAGCGTTTTAAATGGTGAATGAATTATTCCTATGGATTTGTAGTTTATGTTTTGCATTTATTATGTAGTTTTAATAATTTCACCTGTTTCAATTTTCTGTAAATCAGTTTTTAATACTGACGATAATATACAAAATGCGCTTTCACTTGTGCAATGTCCTGTATAATAAGTTGCTCCGTTTGTAATTCGGTTTAGTTCTGTTGCAATAAATTTTATTTCATTTTCTGTTTCGGTTTCCACAAAATCATTGTTGTCAATCAAATGAAAGCCCCCAATGATGGTTTTAATCGTTTTGTTTATTAAAAACCGCTGAACTGTTGAAACTGTGTTTAAAATTCCATTATGAGCGCAACCGCAAAAAACAATTAATCCATTTATTGAATTGATTGCAAAAATTAATTCATGTTGAAAATCGTCTTTGAATTGTTTATTGTCCTTTTGTTTAAAAAGTATTTCATTGCCTTTTGGCAAGGCATAAATTTTATCAATATTTGCAAAAAAGTATAAATTATCAATAGAATGAAAAGCACTTTCAAGAAATACAAAACGATCTTTATAATCTAACAAATCTGTTGAATAGCCAATATGTTTTTTAGTTCCGTTTCGTATTGCGAAATATTGATAATCGAAAATTTCTTTTTTTAAAAATATTTTTGCTTTTTGATTCAATTTCAAAAAAGATATTAATCCTCCTAAATGGTCGTAATGGCCATGTGAAATAACTACAATATCAATTTCTTGTAAGTTGATATTTAATTTTTTTGCATTTTGAATGAATAAATTACTTTGTCCTGTATCAAAAAGAATTTTATGTTCATCTGTTTCGATATACAAAGATAACCCGTGTTCAGATTTCAGGTTTACGTTTGAACTATTGTTTTCAATCAAAGTTGTGATTTTCACCATAATTTTACAGCGGTTAAAATTTATTTATCGAACTCTGCTTTATAATTACCGATATGGATTTCGCTTTTTTCAATTTTTCTTTTTTGTACTCTATAATTTATAAAGCCTAATACCAATATTATAAAAGAAATAACATAGAAAGAATATACTATGATAAATTCATATTTTATTTTTAAAAGGTTATCAATACTTAAAGCTGCCACTAAAAAATACATCGAAGTACGAATAAAAGCCAATAGCGTTGTTTGATTAGCTAAAACAGTCCTTTGCAATGCTAATTTTTCTCTTAGTATTAAATCGGGGTTTAATTTTTGGTTTTCCATATTTATTTATTGAAAATAATATTAAGTAGGGTAATTGTCTTTATCAACAAAATTTCCACTTTTTTTTGCAAAAATATCATATTTTTCAATGAATAGCTTATTCTTTAGGCAAATTTTAATCTTTAACAATTGCAGCAACCTGAACATTGTATTTGTAGGCAAAAAGTGCAGGGTTTCCTAACCAAAAACCTCGTATTTTTCTTATTCTTAAAGACGTTTGTTCTGATTTTGTTGCATTTTCAATAAATGTTTTAATTCTTTATCTATTAATTAATTCTTTCCAAAAAGCTTCAACTAATTTACTGATTTCATTTTCCGGCTCGTATTCAATTACACTTTGGCAATGAATCATGGCATCGGTAAAAATACGATTATAGGGAATGCTTCCTAAAACTGTAATATTTTGTTCCTCTGCAAGTTTTTGAATTTTTTTTGTGTAAGCATCATTAATATCAAACTTATTTATAATTAAATATACTTTTCCTTTAAAGTTTTTTAAAAGAGAAATAATGCGTTGCAAATCAGATAAACCCGAAATGGTTGGTTCTGTAACCAAAACTATTTTATTTGCACCTGAAATTGTTGCTATAACTGGGCATGCTATACCGGGCGGACCATCAACCAAAATTATTCCGGCATTTTTTTCTTTTGCTATTTCACGTGCTTTCTTTTTTACATAAGCTACTAATTTACCTGAATTGTCTTCACCTGGCGATAGTCGTGCGTGTACCATAATTCCATTTCTGAAATTTCCGATATAAAAACGGCTTTTATTATTTTCAAACATTGAAATAGCATTTGAAGGACAAATTTTTTCGCATAATTTGCAGCCGTCGCATGCCGTAGTTGAAATTTTTAATGTATTATAAACATTGGAAATAGCATCGAAACGGCAATAATCAATGCATTCTCCACACAGTATGCATAAATCAACATTTACTTGTGCTTTATTTCCAGTAGAAAATGGTTCTTCAATAAAATTTTCGGGTTGCATAATTATATGCAAATTTGCTGCGTCAACATCACAATCGGCAAGTATAATATTTTCATTAAGTGTTGCAAATGCCGCACAGATGCTGGTTTTTCCTGTTCCGCCTTTGCCACTGAGTATTACTATTTCTGTCATTGTATTTTTAGTTTATTTAATACTTTTACAAATAAATCAGCATATTTTATATTTTCTTTTGCAAGAATTTTACCGGTTGAATAAATTTGTGCAATAGTTTTATCGAAAGGTATTTTAGCGATTATTTCTATTTTTTGTATGTTCAGATATTTTTCTGCTTCATCGTTGCCTACACCGTCTTTGTTTATGATTGCATAAACGGGTTTTCCAAGTTCTTTTAAAACCTCTACTGATAATTTTAAATCGTTCACACCAAAAGGAGTAGGTTCGACAACTAAGATTACTAAATCGGCTTTTTCAACTGTTGCAATTAACGGACATGAAATACCTGGCGGACTGTCGTATAAAACCAATTCAGAATCCTCGTGTACCAGTTTTTGTGCTGTTTTTATTATTTCGCCGGAACGTTCTATACCAATATTTATTTTACTTTCAATAATTTCGGCATTACTTGTGAATTTTATGCTTGTTATAATACCAATTTCTAAATTAGTTTCAGTAATGGCTCCAAATTTGCAAGCTACCAGACAAGCACCGCAACTATGGCAAAGTTCGGGAGCAACCTGTATAAATTGAATACCTTTTAATATTGTAATAGCATTGTATTCACAGTACTTGCTACATTTTCCACAAAAAGAACATTTTTTTTTATCTATCACTGGAATTTTTTGTGTGGCGGGAATTGAATAGTTTAGTTCACCGCTTAAAAAACCCAGCACATTAGGTTCTTCTGCATCGCAATCAACCAAACACGTTTTTATTCCTCTTTCCTGCGCTACAAAAAGCAAATTTGTGGAAACGAATGTTTTGCCTGTTCCGCCTTTTCCGCTGGCTATTGCAATTTTTAATTGTTTATTTATAGTTTTTGTCATAACATTAATTGAAAGATAAAATTACATTAGTCAATAACCATATATATTACCCAAATCCCGAGTAATATTAATACTATTTGTTTTAAACCTGCGATTAGGCTTGTTTTTTTGTGCATTTCCGGGATTAAATCGGCAAGCGCTATGTATAAAAAACTCGCTGCTGAAAATGATAAAGCATAAGGAATTAAGAATTTAACATACGCTAAAAAATAAAATGCAATAATACCGAAAACTATTGCTGTACTCCCGGACAAAATATTAAATAAAAATGCTTTTCTTCGTGAGTAACCACTTTTAATAAAAATTCCGAAATCGCCAAGCTCTTGTGGAATTTCGTGAAATATAACTGATAAAGTTACAAAAACACCCATCTCAAAAGAAGTTAAGAATGAAGCTGCAATTACAATTCCGTCAATTGCATTATGAAAAGCATCCCCAATTAAAATCATTTGTGCGGCTGCGTGTGCATGACGTTCACAATCTTTGCTATGGCAACTCCGCCATAAAATTATTTTTTCTAAAATGAAAAAGAACAGAATGCCTGTAAGAATACTTTTGAAAACAATACCTGGGTCTGCTAGACTAATAGCTTTGGGTATCATTCCGAGAAATGCGGCACCCAGAAGTGTCCCTCCGGCAAAATAGGTCAAATAGGTAGAAACTAATTCTAATCTTCGATTATCCAGCATTAACATTAATCCTGCAAGGGCTACACTACCAATGCTTCCTAAAACAAGCGCAATAATTACATAAAGTAGTTCCATTTTTTTTGTTATTGATTATAAACAACAAAATCACCTTTTTTTACATTCAAATGTTTTGCAATTACATCACATTTTACCATGAGTAAAAAATAGATATTTTTAGTTTTGTTACCCATTAGTCCTTCCAAATTTCCTTGACCTTTTGAAATTATTAAATCGGACTTGTTCCAAACCTCTTGAAATTCATTACTACATTTATCTAATAGTGTCGAAGGAGCATCATAACCGTTGGAGATTACTTTAGCTACATTATTCATTTCTAATTCGTTGGATTCTTTTATTGTTACATCGTTAATGACAGGGAAACCACGAACGGCAAAATAAACATTTGGATGGTTCATATTTTCAATAAATAATTTATCGAAAACAATTTCACCCGCGTTATCGCCCAAATACAGAATTTGCTTGGCATTTTTTATGTTGTTTTGCAAAGATTTGCTGTGATTAATAGCAAAATTTGAATGAAGAACATGCTCGATATTTTTTTCAATATCAAAATTAGAAGCAGCTCCATAATCCATTATATTTCCTGCAATGGCAAGTCGAAGGGTTAAATCAAAAGAATTTTCTGAAAGTTTTATTTTGGGTAGCCATTGAGCGGCTAATTCTTTTGCTTTTTGATTGCTTTCAAGTTTTTCTTTTGCAAAAACATCTTCATTTCCTGACAATTGTTTCAATTTTCTATGCAACTGCACTGAAAACTCGGGGCTTGAATAAACTGTTTCATTAGCTCCAAGTTGAGCTAAAAATTTTGTAAACTCGGTTTTGTGCTGTTCTGTTAAGTTTTGTTTTTCAATTAGTTTGCTAAATGCTGAAGCAAAGCAATAAAAACAGGCATAATCTTTTGTCATAAATCATTTTTTTTGAATAGGCAATGATTAAAAGTTAAATTAATCATTGCCTGAAATTAATTAGTTAATTCACAAGTTTATTGCGAATTATTGGTTTGTTGGTTTCCTTTTCCAAACCCTTTTCCTTGTCCATTTCCGTTGCGTTTTCTTCCCCGCCCATTTCCATTGCCTCTGCACCATTTGAGAAAACGACCAAAAAAAGTTTTATTATTGTTTTCAGAAGAATTGTTGTTACAATTTCCTAATCCATTTCCGGTTTGGGTTCCTTGTCCCAAAGGTCCGGTTCCATCTTTGTTTGGCATAATTTTTATTTATTAGTTAAGGAACTAATAATGTCTTCAAGGACATTATTTTTATTTAAAATGTTGGTTTTGATATTCAATTTATCGAGCATCGTTTTTGCTTTATCGCCAACTTCAACTGCAAAAATTTCGTTAACCGATTTATTTGCCAAAAACTCAACTATTTTTGTACCTACGCCCTGATTTCCTTCTTTGTAAGGATTTTCAAAGAATTCACCATTTTTAGTTTCGGTATCATATATGTAAAAATAATTGCAACGACCAAATCGTTCATCTACGTTTGAACTAATGTCTTGCTTTTGGCTTGCTATTGCTATTTTCATCTGGTATATTTATTAAATTTGACAATTATCTATTTTTATAATTATGGATACTTTTTTTTACATCGTTCATCGTAAAATTGTATTGTTTTTTGAGGCTTCCCAGTTTTTCATCAGCCACTGTTGATGGCAAATTCAAATCTTTGGCTATCACACTCGCCGGTATATTGTATTTGTCTGCAATAAATTGTAATGTTTGATATCCCAGTACTTCATACTCTTTGAATTCCATATTATGCTTTTCAGAATTATTTTTTAACTTATTCTTGTCTGTATGAGTTAATATATCAACAATATCTGTACTGTCCTGCGATTTACTGTGGTTTGAATCTAAATTATAACTTTTGTGATTTTTGTTTTTGTAATTTGGTTCATGACTTACTTTTTCAGGTCTGATAAATAAAGGAAACGAAATCAGCAGCAAGCTTAACACTGTTATTATTGCGACAATTGTAATTCGTTTACCCTTCGTTGGGATCATTCGTTGAAAAGTACATAAAATAAATTTCCAGTGTAAAATGATATGTATAATCAATAATATAAGAAAACTGATACTCAAAATAAGGTGAATATCTCCCCACTGGTGCCTTGTTAGGCCTAAAAACTGCAGGTCAATATTAACACCATAATCAATATTTCTTTTAAAACCGGCAACTAAAACATATTTCATTAAAAACCCTATTCCTGCAATTAACATCATTAATAGAAACATAATGATATCAATAACTATATTGAGTTTTGGTTTATCAGATATTATGTTTTTTCGACTTTTCTCGATTTTCGAGCTGGATCCTTTCGCATTTTGAGCATTCTTACAGAGATTTTCATCGTTTTCCATTGTCTTATTTTTAAGTGAATTGTGTACTCTTTATAATGCAAAGGTTTATCTTTTATTGGCACAAATCATTTCACAATTGCATGCAAGAATTACATCTTTCACACATTCCAACTAAGTGATGCTTATTGGCTTTTCAGCATGTTCAAAATCGCTAAAATCAATAGAAATGTATTGTCTGTGAAGCATCTATCGAGCTATTCACTCAAATCCATAAGTTAATAACTTCGAGGCACAAATGACCACTCGAAGGTTTTTGATTTTTGTGTTTTAATAAAAAGACTTAAAGGTTTTGGGCCTTACACAATTCACTATATTTGAAATATTCAACCATTTAAATACTCAGAATAATTTAAATCCCAATCAAAATGTTTTAGTGTTTACAAAGATGCTCTGCTCCGTCTTGGTGATGTTCTTCGTGTTCTTTACAACTTTCGCCACTATCTGTCACTAATCCGGCAAGATATTGTTTTACAACGTCTTTTGAATCACCTGAACAACCGCGAACAACTTCAATTCCATTGCCGTTCAATACATCAATTGCTCCGCCGCCAATTCCGCCTGCAAGCATTACCGTAACGCCTTGTTCTTTGAGCCAACCTGCGATATTCGATTTGCAACCGCAACCTTCTTCCGATTTTATGGTTTGTACATCAGCTATTTCATTTTTTTCGGAAATAGAAAATATATTATAAAATTCACAATGTCCGAAGTGTTCGTCTATTTGGTTATCTTTTGTAACCGGTGCTGCTATTTTTTTCATTTTATTTGAGTTATTTGTGCTTATTAATTTATTTGAATTTAATTTATCAATTATTTTTGCTGTTACATCGCGGAAACTATCCTGAACAGATTTGCTTTGTTGATAATTATAGAAACTACCTCTGTCGGCTGCTTCAGCCATTCCATTTACTAATGGAATTTGTGAAAGCAATTCAAGATTATATTCTTTTGCAAGCAATTCGCCACCGCCTTTACCGAAAAGGAAATATTTTTCTTCCGCGTGTTCCAATGGAGTAAACCACGACATATTTTCTATAATCCCTAATACAGGTCTTTTTAAATCAGGATTTTGAAACAGGGAAATTGCTTTTCGAACGTCTGCTAAGGACATTTGCTGAGGCGTTGTAACAATTACCACCCCATCCACATCAACCTGCTGGCAAAGGGTTAATGGAATATCGCCGGTTCCTGGTGGAAGATCAACTACCATATAATCTATTTCCTCCCAAAAAGTATCGCTGAACAGTTGAAGTAATACGCTCGAAGCCATAGGTCCTCGCCAAATTAACGCTTGCTCTGGCTTTACCAAAAAGCCAACGGACATCAACTTTATTCCAAATTTTTCAATAGGAATGAAATAATCTTTACCATTAATTTGTTTTGAATATACAGGTTCACTGTTTATTCCAAACATTGTAGGCATTGAAGGTCCAAATAAATCGGCATCTACCAAAGCTGTTTTGTAACCGTTTTGGGTAAATGCCAAAGCCAGATTTGCGGCTACAGTTGACTTACCTACACCACCTTTACCAGAGGCAACTGCAACAATATGTTTTACGTTGGGTAAGTTTACTTTTTCTATTTTGTGCATTTGAATATTAATATTAAATTAAATTATTTTTCTTTATTAAAAATCCATGCAGCGATACCGCCTTCTAGTACCTTTACATTGGTAAATCCGTGCGCTTTAAGAATTATAGCTGCTTCGTAACCGCGGAGCGAAATTTTACAGTAGGTAATTATTTCAGTTGTTTTATTTGTTGGTAGTTCATTCATTCGTTTTCGCAGAGCGCCCAGTGGGATAAGCATTTCACCTATTCCTAAACGGGTTTGCTCGTATTCATCGGGGTTGCGGACATCGAGCAAAAATATATTTTCGTTATCAGTCAGCTTTTTATTTAATTCCATTGATGTAATCCCGACAAATCTGCCTTTCAATTTATTTTGCATAACATGTGCTGTTGCAATACTATGGTCTATAGCCAATGAAAAAGGCGGTGCATAAGGGAAGTCTGAATTAATCATATCTTCTACTGTTAATTTTCCCTGAATGGCAGTTGCCCAAATAGCTATTTGTTTACTCACATCGCCGGGTCCAAAGCATTGCGCTCCAAGAATCCGTTGTGTATCTTTATCAACAATAAGTTCTGTAATTAACAATTTACCATTCATAAAACCGGGCTTGTCGGGGCTTGCATTTATAACGGTTTGGTAATTAAATCCGGCTTCTTTTGCTTTTGTACCAGATAATCCTGTTGTTCCTGCTGCATAATCAAAAAATTTGCAAACACCTGTTTGAATAGTACCCTTAAATGTAGAAACATTTCCTTCGATAACATTTTCGCCTGCTACTCTTCCTTGCAAATTAGCCAAGTCTCCATAAGGTGCGTGAACAAGTTGATTGGTAATCAGGTTTTTTATTTCTGTGCAGTCACCAACGGCATAAATATCGGGGTCGTTTGTTTGCATAAAATCGTTTACTTTTATTCCTCCCGTTTTTCCTGTTTCAACACCGCATTCGCTTGCAAGTTTAGCATTGGGTCGCACACCAATCGCTATAACTGCTAATTCGCAGTCAATTTCAGTTCCGTTTTGCAGTTTAACGGCTGTTAAATGTCCGTTTTCCCCAATAAATTCAGAAACACCATTGTTTGTAATTACATTCGCTTTAGTTCTCAGGTAATTTTCAACCAATTTAGCTATTCCAAAATCTAAAAAGGTTAATAATTGCGGCAATAGTTCGATAAGAGTTAATTTTATTCCTGCAAGGTGCAAAGCTTCAAGCGTTTCAATACCAATTAAACCACCTCCGATTACTACTGCTTTTTTTATTTTTTTTTCGTCGCGCACTTTCCGTAAAAAATCGGCATCTTGCATTGATTGAAGTGTGGTTATACCTTCGAGTTCTATTCCTTTGATTGGTGGCATATTAGCAGAAGCGCCAGTGGCAATAATCAATTTATCATATTTTTGCTTTCCTTTCTCTCCTGTGTTCAAATCGGAATATTCAACTGTTTTAGTTGCCCGGTTTATTTTGGTGACCTCTGTGTTATTTTTAGCTACAATACCTTTTGCATTCCAGTAAAATTTAGGATCTCGTACTATACCGGCTGGTGTGGTTAAAAGCATATTACGGTCGTCGAAAAAACCACCAACGTAATAAGGGTATCCACAAGAAGCCATTGATAAATCGTTTCCTTTTTGAAACATGATTATTTCTGCAAATTCGTCTAAGCGACGTGCTTTTGCTGCAGCTTTGGGTCCGGCTGCAGATCCGCCGATTACTATAATTATTTTATTGCTCATTGTAAAAATATTAAAAGTTAGGTTAAATTCTAAACCATTGATTTAAATAATTATTCTCTTTAAATGTCTTGTGATAAAATTCATTGGTATGTTGTGAATACAAGTAATCGTTTTTCCATGTATTAATATTTGAAATAATCTGCTTCATAGCATCAATTATATATAATAATTCGCTGTTGGTCATCGTAGGGTGAAGTGACAATCGCACCCAACCAGGTTTTAATGATAAATCACCAAGTTCTATTTTATCTGTAATTTTTTTTGAATGTTGAAAGTCAACATTAAGCAAATAATGACCATAAGTACCTGCGCACGAACAACCTCCACGCACCTGTATTCCAAAGCGGTCGTTTAATAATTTTACTACCAGGTTATGATGTATCCCTTTAATATAGAATGAAAAAACACCTAAACGATCAATTATATTTTCAGCTAAAATAATTAACTCATCAATTTTCTTTAATTCAGTAAAAGTTATTTCTATTAATTCTTTTTCACGTTTACGAATAAAGTCGCAACGCATATTTTCTTTGAGCTTTATTGCCAATGCTGCTTTAATAGCTTGTAAGAAACCAGGAGTACCTTCGTCTTCTTTTGTTTCAATGTCGGAAATGTAACTAAATTGCCCCCAACGGTTGGTCCATTTTACAGTACCACCGCCAGGTTGGTCGGAGGTTTTATTCTTATACATTTTTTTATTGAATAACATAACACCTGCACTTCCTGGACCTCCAAGAAATTTATGGGGCGAAAAAAAAATAGCATCTAATTGCATAAGAGGTTCTTGTGGATGCATATTTATTTCGTAATAGGGTGCCGATGCTGCAAAATCAATAAAACACAAACCTCCATGCTCATGCATTATTTTGGCCAGTTCATAATAAGGAGGCACATAGCCCGTTACATTTGAACATGCCGAAAATGAACCTATTTTTAATTGCCTGTTTTTGTATATATTCAATTGATTCCGCAGGTTCTCCGGGTTAACTGTTAAATCATTGTTAGGCTTTAGTACAACTACATCTGCAAATGTTTCAAGCCAGGTTGTATGATTAGAATGATGTTCAATATGTGTTAAAAATACCACAGGTCTATTATCATTATCAATTATCGGACAATCAGTTTCTCCATGTTTGAGAAATGTGCAGAAGGATTTTGTTTGTTCAGATACTTTCAATCCCAGTATTCGTTGTAATTTATTGATGCACGATGTCATGCCGCTACCAACAAAAAGAATTAAATCATCATCATTCGCATTGACATGATTTTTTATAATTTTTTGTGCTTCATGGTATGCATCCGTCATTGCAATACCTGTTTGACTCGATTCTGAATGTGTATTACCAACCATTTGTCCAATTTCAAACGAAATTCGTTTTTCGATTGGCTCATATAGTCTTCCGGATGCAATCCAATCAGCATAAACTAATTTTTGTTCACCGTAAGCAGAAACAAATGTAGTCTCAGCGCCAATTGTTGAATTGCGGAACAATGAGAAATATTCTTCTAAATCAGTTGGGGGCATAACAATTTTTATTTTAATATATTTGGTAAATCATTTGTATCAGGAAAATCATTGTAATGCCATTTGTTTAGAATTGTCCCTTTTTTAAGCAAAACTAAACCAGGATGAGCCCTTACAATGGTTTTCAATGTTATTGGGTCGGTGGTGTAAATGTTAGCTGACCAATTGGGTATTTTTGTTTTTAAATCATTTATTTCATTCTGTGGAGAAGCAGTAAGAAAATAAAATTTGAGGCCATGTTCTTTGCAATATTTGGCTATTTCATTTCCTTTTTTTAGTCCATTAAGACTTGCCTTTTCAATACGATATGCTATTAACCATAATGAATAATTTGGATCTTTTAAAGCACTATCTAAAACATTTACACCATTACTATCATTCAAAGTTAAATTATTAATAGGTGGTAAATAGCCCCTTTTAATCAATTTGCTTTCTGATTGTTTTATATATTTGTATTTTGTTGTTTTGCCCCAATAGTTACTATCTTTTGAATATTGTTGCATTTCAATTTCGATTTCTTTGTTTAAAACTGTATCTTTCAAGGTTATAAATATTTGATATTCATCTTTCGATGCTCCTTCGGGTACAATCATTTTATCGGGAATATATGTACCGATTTTATATGCTCTGAAATCAATAACGGGCAAGTGACTGAAATTCCAAAATTGAAAACCAAATATTAAGAAAACGGTACCTGAAAGACTTATATATTGAAGCTTTTTACTGAAATAGGGTGAAATATTCTTTCGATAAAGAAATACAAACAAAATTAAAAGGAGAATAAAAACATTTTTTCCAAAAGTTTGCCAATTGGTCATTACAATTGCATCGCCAAAACATCCACAATCGTGAACAGGATCAGCAAGGGCAAGATATAAGGTTAGGGGCGTAAAAATCACCATAAAGGCTAAAGCAATCCATGTAAATAATTTAGTAAAAATATTAAATACCAATGCTATACCTGCAATAAATTCTAATGCACTAAGAATAAAAGCCATAGGTAGTGCAGTAAAATCAAGAAAATTTAAATGAAAAGCATCATGATAATAATCAATAAACTTGTAGGTTGAACCCCATGGATCCACTGCTTTAACGAAACCGGAAAATATGAAAACCAGTCCTACTATTATTCTGCTAAGTGTTAAAATTTTATTCTTCATTTTTGTATTAGTTTGAAAATTATTAGATTTGAAAATCTGAAAATTACTTTACATAGTTAAAATGTATTTCATTTTCAAATTTTCAAATTGCTCTATTAATTAATTTACTTTTTTAAAATAGCCTTTTCAACATCTTCTTTACTAATTGGTTTTGTGCAGAAAAACCAATCATAGCATTTAATATTGTCTTTATTTTCCATACGTTCTTTTGCCACACCACATGAACCGGCGGGCGGAACGATCACATCATCGCCAGGTCTCCAATCTGCCGGCGTTGCAATTTGAAAATTATCGGCTGTTTGCATTGCCACAAGTGCACGGTAAAGCTCATCGAAATTTCTACCCAAACTCAAAGGATAATAAATAATTGCACGTATCATTCCTTTGGGGTCAATAAAAAATACGGCTCTTACCGCTTTTGTGTTGCTTTCGCCGGGTTGTATCATTCCGTACTTTTTGGCAACTTCCATTGTAATGTCTTCAATCAAAGGAAATTTCACTTCAACATCTTTCATTCCTTTGTATTCGATTTTTTCTTTAATGGTTCTTAGCCAGGCAATATGACTATACAAACCATCAACAGACAGGCCCACCAATTTACAATTTGCATTTGCAAATTTATCCTCCATACTTGCAAAAGTCATAAATTCTGATGTGCATACCGGAGTAAAATCCGCAGGATGACTAAACAGGATGACCCAACTTCCTTTGTAATCTTCGGGGAAATTTATTGGTCCCTGGGTTGTAACTGCGTTAAATGAAGGTGCATTATCACCAATGCGTGGCATAGCAATAATTTCTTGTTTTTGATTATTTTCCATTCATCTTTTAATTATAAATTGAATACATATATTAAATTGAGAAAATAGAAATTCTGTAATTCGTGTGCAAACAAAACATTTGCGGATTTATGGTCGTTTATAAACCCGGCAATCTTGGTAATTTCCCTATTTTAGTTAATTTGGAATACCAGCCCCAACCTCTTTTTAACCAATGTCCTATAATTGGCAATGGAATTAAGAAGGCTTTTTTATCATTCCTGAAAACAAATGCAGCTCCGTTGCCAGTGTCCATTACGCATAAAATATTCAAGTGTTTTTTATATCCGTGCAATTTTGTTCCACCTTTGTCTATTTCAATGATATTACCTGCGGCATTTCTCCCCATTAATTCAGCAATATGCCCTTGTTTTGCAATCCAATCAGGTCCCTCAAGCGAAGCACAATCTCCAATAGCAAAAATATTTGAATGATTAATCACTTGTCCAAAATCATTAATTTTAATAAATCCGGCTTCGTTTAGGGGTAAATCTGAATTGGCTAAAATACTTGCACCTGAACCGGCAGCGATAAACATGGTCATTTCTGATTCCAATTTTGAATCATCTTCAAAAATAACTCCGTCCAAAACAAATTCTTTGATTTTTTTGCCGAATCTCTTATTTATATTATAGTTAGCAAACATTTTATCTAACATGCCAAGCGAACTTTTTCCCATTCTTGCTCCCGGTTCGTCCATGGGGGCAAAGAAAGTAAGTTTAAAATTTTGTCTTATTTTTTTCTTTTTTAAATAATTATGAATATTAAATATCAATTCAAAAGCAGGTCCTCCTCTTACTGCTGATTTATCTTTGGGATTTCCACCAAAACCAATCGCAATTTTACCTGAACCCTTTTCGACCAGTTCATCTAATTTTTTACGAATTTCTAAAACTTGTTCCGGTTTACCGCAAATTGAAGTTGTATTTTGAAAACCTTTGTGTTGCATTTTGTCTGCACCGATTGCTACAACCAGATAGTCGAACGTGTAGGTAGCATTTTCGCAAACGACTTTCTGTTCAGTAATTGATATTTGTGTAACCTTATCAATTTCAAGTTTGAATTTGTGCTTTCTTTGAATATTTTTAAGTGGAACTTTTACTTCATCAAATTCTTTGATATGCACCGGAATCCATATAGATATGGGATATAAGTACAAATAATCACGGTTTGAAATGAGTGTAACTTCAAATTTACCTGATTTTTGTAATTCTATAGCCGACTGTATTCCGGCAAATCCACCTCCAAGTATTATAACTTTTTTCATAGCTAAAAGATTTTTAATTTCTACTCTAATGCTTTCAACGGATTGTGTTTAAATACTCTGTCTTTTACTATTAAAGTTGAAAAATCCATTTTCAAATTGCGTTGCAGTAATATATCATGTCCCAAACAGATTCCAATAATCAAAGCTAAATCAACATTTTCAGAATTTAGTTGTTTTGCCTGTCCTATCGGATTGCACGAAACTTTGTGAATGCAGCTTTCCGTGTTTACTTCGCTTTGCTTTAGACCGCCAACGCTGCATGATACGGCCGAAACGTCAAAACCTTTTTCCGAAAGTTTATTTTGAATTATTATAGCATATTTTTCCATTCCATAACAATAAGCAAGTCCAATTTTCTTGTAATTCATTGTTTTGGCAAATTCCGAAATTTCTTCAATTCGTGAAAGAGTGCCAGCGCGACCGTTGTCAACTAATTGTGCAGAAGCTTTTATTATTTCACAATTTGAAATATTCTGATACTGATTAATTATTTCGTCTTTATCGAAACTTACTTTATCACATGATGTTTGTTGTTTACGGCAAGTTTTATCATTACAATCTGTGCAATTCATTTTCAGTCTTTTTTGAGTACATTTAGATTTATCAATTCATCAGTTCCGTATCTGTTACAACCTGAACATTTTATGTGATTTTCAATACCTTCTATTAATCGGTAACATTTTTTACATTTATACCAATCTTTATCAAATTCAAAATTTCCGCCTTCTATAATTATTGATTTGCCTTCCACAAATGCCTGTGCTATTTTGAATAATGCACTGTTATAAATTCTTGTAAGTGTAGGGCGTGAAACGTCCATACTTTCGGCTGCATAGTCTTGCGAAAGATTATCATAGTTTACTAATTTAATAGTTTCATATTCATCGTATTGCAAAATAATCTTTTCTGTATCGCAAACTGCAATGCCAAAAGGCTTAAAACCTTTCATTTTTGGTGGATTACAAATTTTCCTGCTTTTTTGTGGTCGGGACATAATTAAAATTATTTTCGTCAAAAGTAATGAACATAAGTTCATAATCCAAATATTTTGATATATATTTCCAAACTTTATTGAACGCAGGTTCATTATCAATTAATTAAAGTAATGATATTTAAATGGAAATAAAAGAATGTATAGAAAAATCAGAAACAAGATAGGTTAAAGTGATATTTCCAAACACTTTAAATGCACATGATACATTATTCTGTGGAACTTGAATGAAGTGGATGGACGAAGTTGCTTATATCACCGCTGATATGATTGAATAATTATCGTAATATCTACATTCTATTATTTCTTATTGTTTTGTTTGTGTTTGCACAAATGTTAAAGGTTAGCACCAAAAGTTTAGTGTTTTTAAGTGCAACTAAAAAATTAAAAATCGCTTTGCTCCTTGGTTTTTTCTGTGCTGTGGAATTGTGCGTTTGGAAAATAATTAAAGTTCAAACACCTTTTGCCCTTAAAAACTCTAAACTTGTTAGGGTTTGCACAAATCTATTTTTTTGTTTTTTAACTCTCTGTTGTGAAATCGCATATTATGTAATGCAACCAATTGGTTTATCTTTTCGGTTGTCAATTTTTCGATATACTCAATCCGTTCTTTATTTGATAATTTTCGTATTTCCTTAAATGAACAATCATCTGCACAATCTATGAATGGACAGCCAGATATTAATCCGTATATTTTCCCTTTTTTATCCAATTTTTTGCAATAATTTATTTATCACTGTATCTGTTTGTTTGTCTGTGGTTTTAATAGTGTATAACAATTCCATATTTTGTTTTTTCTTGTGGAAAAAGCATAATATCATATCTGCCATCGCCGCTTTCACGATTCGATTTGATAATATAATCGTCGCCAATTATAGCCAATAAACCAAGTACGTATGATTGATAAACATATTCCGGACTCGTTGCTGTATCAAAGTAACTGAAAGTATCGCCCATGATTTCTTTGAAACCCTGTTCAAATTCTGCTATTTCATTATTGATTAAATAATTGGTTGTTTCTTCCAATAATGTTTTTCGTACTTTAACATCTACACTTAACCATTTAAGAATAATATTAACAAAAACAAATTTTATTTCATAATTAGGTATTCGGAGCGTGA